>Ga0194116_10004252_pt1 | contig 16545 bp, 11 predicted proteins | sample TA2MahsurfametaG_4_FD_148617 | JGI IMG/M metagenome (GOLD analysis project Ga0194116, IMG submission 148617) | Freshwater microbial communities from Lake Tanganyika, Tanzania - TA2015008 Mahale S9 surface | ecosystem: Environmental > Aquatic > Freshwater > Lake | place: Tanzania: Lake...
TGTAATGAATGGTTTTGATAAGTCTTCAAATCACCTTTTTGATTACGATGGGAATTATTTAAATGGAAAAATACACGAATGTATTTTTGAAAACTTTGAAGAAAATTGCTTTGGAGGAAACTTCCAAATTACTCTAGGAGACGATGATTTAATCACTGTGGAAGAAAGTGGAAACCGATATTATTATTCAACTTGCAAATATTTACTTAAGTATACAGGTGATAAATTTGAGATGATAAAGAATATTGAGGATGATTTTGAATTGCCATGGTTTGAAAGTAGAGTGAAAGCAGGGGCTGTTGAAAAGATTTTTCATGATAAAATTTCTCACTCTGATCCTAATACTGAAAATGAATTTGAAGTAAGAATGAAAAGTTTCGGTGCTGACTTCAATGAAGTATCTTGGTTTGAAGACCTTGATAATTTTAATTCTTCCGTGCCAGAAAACAATATAAACTCCCCTGAAGAACAAGAATCAATTGACTCAGATGTGGTTCAGTATGATAATTTATCTATTACTTCTGATTTTTCATTATCTGGAGAATTCCATTTGTTTCCAGTTCAAATACCTGATTACAAGTCGCATGAAATGGTGTTCACATGTTTTGATCAGAATCAATTTGTAGCAAGAGGTGATGGATTTGTAGGCATTGGTTCGTATATCTTCAATGATTTCAATCAAATAGAAGGATTTTATACGTGGAAGTATGATAATGATGAATTAAAGGGTGAAACATTAATTCACATTGATAATAATGGAGTTTTTACTGGTAAAGTTTATATTTTCAACGACCAAAATGAAAAAGAATTTAGTTGGGAATATATAGCTAAAAAGGTCAAGATTATTAGTTAAATTCTATAAGTTTTTTTTACCTCCTCTTATCTCACCATTGTAACATATCTTGGATAGTGTTTTCTGTTTTCTACCCTGAATCCATGTTTTCTGAAGAATGCCGTTTGAATGGATATGGAAGATGAATTGTCAGGATGAAACCCAACTGAACCAGTACATTCCAAAAACATTTTTGGGTAGAAACCCAATGTGTCATGAACGAACTTTAAAACAAGTGATATCAATTGAGAACCGATGCCTTTATGCCGATTATCACTTCTTACCATAACTCTCGTGATTTCAACGGAATCGTTTTTATACGGACTGAATCTAATATGCGATCCACAATCAAGAAAGATTGTCAATGAATCATGAATCTTCAAAATTGTTTTTTCTGGATTTTCGACAATTGATCTCATAACTTTTTTTTCAATGGTCATTCCTGAAATGTAATTCCCTCCATCTGAAGCAAAGTAAGAATCAATATTTTCTTCAAGCGTTTTAAATGGTCCGTGACTTTCATAGAATTCAGAGCAATTGATTTTGAAATTGGTTCCCTCCGAAAATAATTTTAAAAATTGCCTTTTGTTTTTTTGATAATATCCTTTTGATTCTTTTACTGACATAACGTTTATAAAAGAATAGAAGAACTATTTGAGGAAGTCAAGCGATTTAGACTTTCTTTTTGAGATTTAGAGATTATTTATTAATTGAATACTGAACGGTAAATAAGACGGGAGCGGTATTTTTTAAATTGAACTACTCTGGGGATAGATTAAAGTTCAACACCAGCACAAAGTCGGAAGGTGTTATCTAGGGATGAGTGACCATTCCAAAGTTGCCGACAAAAATTGGTTTTCACTGATGCCAATTAACCTCTCAATCTAACAAGAGAGTGTGAGTGTCCTCCTAAATCATCTCTGATTTGGGTAAGGGTAACTCACACAACCAACTCATCAACAGGAGATTATTTAACTAGTATTCTAGTATATATGCAACTATTAAAATGGCAGATCACCTTCATATTGATTCTTATAATGAGATCTTCGGCACATGTAAAGTAATCTAGTTTCAAAAATTAAATGATCAATTAAATCCAAGGCTTTGTATCTATCTTCTTCTGAAACAACAATATATTTTGCAATACAAAAAGCATTATTGGTAGGAACAGAAATGGATTTGAATTTAATTCCATTTTCTCTTAAAATATCTTTTACCTTATCCAATTCAAAATTTGCAACATCACTTGGACATGGACTATCCTCACTCGAACCAGTATCATTAACTCCACATATTGCATAAATAGGTTCATGTCTATAATTCCAAGCATTTAATTCTATTAACCTCATTTTTAAAGAAATTTTTGATTTCATATTTAAATATTTATATTCCTCTTCATTTATTAATTTTTATTCACGAAAATCTCTATCTGTTGAAGGGGTAAAAACAGTTTTGATTTACGAATCGATACATTCGATTAATAGGTTTTGGTTTGGGACAATTCAAGAAATTTATCGAATTGAATGTGGTTCTACCCATGTTCCATATCTATATAGAAATCCAACGGTTTATAGAGTGGAACTAAAACAACTTCATTTGTGTTATCGATAACAAGTTCTACATCACCCTTATTTTCAGCGGTTGAAGCGACTGTTCCAAAACCACAGAAATAATCATATCGTTCACAATATTCTTTCTTTTCTTTGATCCACTTTTTTTGTAGTTCAATCCAAGTTGTCATACTAAATTCTAGACAACCCCAAACATTATAAAGCTCAATCTCATCATCCAAATCATCAATGGAAATTTTTGCTTTCACATAAATTTTTCGACCAAAAACACCAACTATTTCTAACTCATCAAAATTGAAACTTACCTCTGCCATAATTATAATTATTTTAAAATTTTAAATCCACTTTTTCAAGTTTGTTACTTCACGAAAATCTCAATCTGTTGAAGTGGAAAAAACAGTTTTGATTTACGAATCGATACCTTCGATTAAAGGTTTTGGGAGTATCCATTTAAATTAAGGAACATAACACTCCCATGCTGCGGAGCACATTTCGTCCCAGTTTTCTTGGATTAGCACCTTGGCTTCCTCCATGATTTCGAATTGTTCCTCAAGAGGGAGGTCACATACCATTTCGAGGATCTTGTCTAAGATTTGTTCTTTGTTCATTGTATCTAGTTTTAATTGTTTACTAATTCATTTACACCGCCAGTCTGTATCCTTTTTGAAGGAAATCGTAGTGAATTACACTCTTTCTAAGTACCGTATTTTTCATTCTAACCTCAGTTGCCATGATGAACTCAGGATTTAGGTCGTATCCCACGTAAGATCGTCCGAGAACCTTGCACACTTCTCCTGTGACGCCAGTTCCATTGAAGGGATCAACCACCAAGTCACCTTCTTTTGAAGTGAGAAGAACCAATAATCCCGGTATGTCAGCAGGGAAGGTTGCCGAGTGAGATAGATAGAAACCTTCAGTCCCACATTGCTTTCTTAACTCACCCGTGTTTGCAACATTGGTTTTGATTCTTGAACCTTTGGTGAAGTCCATTCCTGATAAGAACTTTGGAAGTTTCTTTCCATCACCATAGATGTATGAACCATCGTTGTCGTAGAATTTCTCCACCAACGCTTCGTTGTAGAAGAATTCAGTTGCATCCGACTTTACGAAGTGGAAGATGTATTCGTGTGAACGAACCGTTCTTCTTCCACCTGTGTATACAGGGTTGTTTTTCAACCAAATGATTTCATCATTAAGTCTCCATCCGTTTTTAAGCATTTTATAAACGAATTCATGGACAACACCCTGATATGAACCATTTTCAACTTTCTCGTTGATGTTTACCATCAATGATCCATCATCTTTTAATACCCGACGGCACTCTTTGAAGATGTTCAGGAGGTTATTCATATAATCCTCACGGTCTTTTTCAAGACCCAATTCATTTTCACCATTTCCATAGTTTCTCATGGCAAAGTATGGAGGTGAGGTTACAATTGATGCAACACTTTTATCTTCCAACTGAGACATGTTCTCACAGGATTGGTTGAAAACCTTGAAATCCACTTCTTTGATTTCAAATGTGTCAGGAATGGACTGACTGTTTGCCTTTCTTTTGGCTTGTTTTTCCATTCTGTTCACCAAACTGTTGATGCTTGCACCAGTTAGAGAGATTGTAGCCAATTCTTTTTCAATAACCGAATTATGGTTTTCTCCGAATAGTTCCTTGCCCAACTTCTCCATTTTGTTGAAGGAGTTTTTCTCATAGGTTGAAACACCTTTTGAGATTTCCTCACGGATAAGAGACTCCTCTTTCAATTGGGAACTTAAATCAGTTCTTGAACCTTGAGAAATGGAGAAGTACTTTTTGATGAATTGCAATTCTCTGTACTTGTCCAAGTGAGATTTTACTCTTTGTTGATTTGTTGAAAATGCGATGATATTCAACTCATTTTGTGTTAGGTTTTGAAAACACACAGGAACGAACTCAATTCCCAACTCTTTGGCAATTTTTAAACGAAGGTTACCAGATATTACTTGGTTGTCACCCTCATTAACCAAAAGTGGTTGAACGATTCCGTATTTTCGGATGTTTTCTTTTATCTCCTTGTAGTTCTCAGGAGTTGAGTAGACATCACAGATTGTTTGGTTGAATAACAAGTTGTTTGTTGGTACAAGTACGATTTGGTTTTTAGTTTGTGTTGACATGTTGTAAGGTTTTAATGTGTGTTTTAAAACCTCCTTTTGTGTCCACAGGAAAGGAGGACTTACCTGTGAAATTTACCATTTGGAAAGGCTGCGGTTTCTCGCAACTAATAATCAGCGTTAACTGATAACCATAGTGGGTCATTTCCTTAAGTTTCTTCTTGTGGGAAGGAACTTTTTACTATTTCTTAAAAGGTTGTGAAGATTTGAAGTTCTTCTTCTTGGGTGGATTTGAGTGTTGACCTCACTGGGTAGAGATTACTACCATTTTGATTTTGTCATTTCTGACGACGGTTAACGAATTGTCAAGAACTGTGCCGTGTAAATTTGAACGCCAATTGTCAGAAAAAATAACAGTAGATTATGACAAAATTTCAATTATTTTTTTGAAGAAAAATTCTTATTCTAAAGAATAATATTAAACAAAATTTATGTCAGGAAATATGACAGATTGACGAATTGAAGGAAAATTTTAACTTTGTTTTTCAAATAATTAAATAATGAAATCAATTATTGTCTGTTTTACATTTCTAATTTATTGTTCAATTAAAGTATTTTCCCAACAACTCCCTGATGTCCCATTAAAAGATGGATATATTTTATATGAATTCAAAGGAAAAGTAAATAATAAAAAAAAATGTCTTGCTGAGTCAAAAATATTGGGGGTAACTTTTAATGATTCCGAGAATAGATTAGAAAAATTGAATGTTCGACTAAAAAAAACAGTACCAAAATTATTAGATCAAAAAAAAGAAAAATTTGTAATCGATTTCGGAGGAGGTTGTTGTGCAGTCGAAAAATTCGTTGATAGTGGGGTTAAAATACAAAATTGTCGAGATTCGGCTCAAGTATTTCTCAAATATTGCTATCTTGAAAATAATATTAATTATTTTGATCGGCATTTAATTGGTTTTTTATTAGGAACCGGAAAGAAAAAAGTTAAAAATGTACAAATTGAAGCCAGTTTAAAAATCAATTTCACATCTTTTAATGAATACACGATAAAAATTAGAAAATTCACAATGGAGGTTTCTTTTGTAGATGGCGATAATCAAATGCAAGATCTTAGTAAGTACTATTTAGAAGTAAAGAAGAAATCAAAAATCAAAAAGAAAGAAATAAAACTATTTGAAGATTTAAATCTTATCGTAAATCATTTAGATAAAGTGATTTTAGAAAAAATGAATGATGAGATTCAATACCTAGAAATGGATTAAAAATCCAAATTCAAGAATTTGTTTATAACCAGGTAACATTTGTAATAACCCTCGTTGCATTGCGCCAAAAAAATAACGCAATGACAATTCCTCAAATTATTATTTCCCAAATTCAATCTATTGACAATTGGGCACTCTCCGCTTATGGATCCAATAATTTCTATTCCATTGATGAATTATCTGAATATCAAGGGGGACTTGGTTTTTCTGTCAATGGACTTCATCACAAGGGCGAAGTTAAAATCCTTCTCAAATGGGTTGATGTATATGAAATTCAATTTTTAAATAATTCCGAAATCATTAAACAATATGATGATGTGTATTGTGACATGCTCGTTGATGTATTGGATTATATTGAGATTGGAACAGGAAAATAAATATTACCCCAATATCCGATTATAGAAATTAATTCCGTTTTTGGTTTTTAATAATTTACGATCCGTTTCACTCATTTCTCTGATGTCCAATATGCGAATTGGTGAATTCATTAGCTTTTTCATTCGGATACTTAATTCTTTACTAATTCTATATTTCTCAACGGTGTTTTTAACCCTCAAAAAGAAGATTAGAGAGACTTTCTCCCCATCAATCACACTTCGATACAATCCAGTTGAGAAATGACGGAAAAACGAACGATTTGATTGTTTTAAAAATCGCCAATTGCCCTGTGATAGGCACCTGTAGTAATGTGAAGGGTTTTTAAATTTCAAAAAGAAGTTCTCCAATTTCATTTTTACCTCAACAATAAACCAATTATCATCAAATTCCAGACTAGTCATGTTTTCCAGCTAAAAACTGCTCGATTTAGCATGATACATTTCCATTGGACTTGTTAAGAATCTGAATAAGTCCCTCGAATAGAAATAAGGGTATTTGGTATTGAATTGAAAGGATTCAATGGATGTAAGATTCTCATCAAATTGAACGGGAAACACTTCCAAGAATACATCTTCAGGTGAATTCTCCTCATAAAACGTAAGGGTCAAATCTCCACCAATTACCTCATCGGTAAGTTTTGATAATTTTTCTTCAAAAATTTTTATTTTGGTTTTAAGATTTCTTCCGACCAAAATAAATTTAAGAGAAATTGAATGTTCAAATGTGGAATTATTCCAATATAGTAAGGAATAGACGGAAATCTTAATTTTTTTGCCAAAAATTTTTGAAGACAATTCAAGGACTTTTTCAATCAAAAAGTTTATTTCAGAACTTGTCATTTGTTTAATCTTACACGTAGATGGAATAAGATCCAAAGACACACGTATAAGTTGAGTTGGATAAGAGCTGATTGATTTAGAAAAGAGAGTAGCTCTTCGTATGTTTTCTTTTCGGTTGAGGTTATTTCGTATCATAATTTTATAAATACAACACCCTTTCAGATTTTGGCAAAAATTGCCCAGAATATTTTTTCAGATAATGACTTCGCTTTAAAAATGGGACCCTTTTTTCAAAGGGGATTGAACCACTCATAGGGGAGGAAATCAGATGATATAGAGGGGAGGATACACAGCAAGAAGGCAGGGAGCCCGGTGGGAAATATGGTGGGGTAGGTGGTTAGTGGGTGTAGAGTATTAGTTCTGAATTACTTTCATAAACTCATCATAAATTGATTGTTGGGATTGTTTCACATAAATTCGGAGTGTCTCAAAGTTATTATGACCTGTTGTCCTCATTATTGTATCAATACCAATTCCTTTATTGATATTCAAACTAATGTAGGTTCTTCTTGCGGTATGACTTGTAATCAACTCCCATTTTGATTTTAAAACCCTTGTCTTTTTGGCATTATCAAATTTCAATTCTATCGTATTGTCCAAATTGAGTTTTTGAAATATTTTTTTAATTCCCCGGTTATAATATTGATTGGTAATTTTAGGGAATATTTGTCTTTTGCTATTACCTTCTCTGATTGATTTATCTTTTTTCCCTAAAATTTGTTTAAGAAATGTAATTCGTTCTGATTCTGTTTTCAATAACCTACTCATCTCCCATCCGCCAATTCCCATATTCTGAACAATCAATAATTCAACTGCAGTTCCAAACAAGGGAATAATACAAGAATTATCAGTCTTTTGTCTCTCAAATGCAATCACACATCCCTCAATCATTTTATTCTTTTCTTTATTCTCATCTTCTTCTACAACATCTTCCTCCTCATATTGGTCAAATTCATCATACATCTTTTGTATTCTTTTAACTTGTTCCAACTTAGGAAAACGAATGTCATAATAAGTTATTTGTAACAAGTCGGCGAAGGAAATTCCCGTATAACACTGAAAAAGAAACATTCTTCCAATTTGTTTTTCTTGTTCAGTCAAACTATAATAGGTTCTTGTTTTATTATCGGTGTCAATCACCTCCTCCCAATAAACCATCCCTTTTAGGTCTTCAACCTCTTGTTCAGTCAAAACATCAGGTTTGTCCTTTGGTGCTGGAGGGTTTGATTTTACATTTTTGAATGATGTATTAACCTTAAATTCCTTTCGTTCTATTAAGAATTGGTTTAAGAATATCTTAAAGAACTTAATATACTTATTGATAGAGGATGTTTGTAAGTCCTTTTTTCTTAAATAAGTTTGATATTGGATTAGAAGTTCCTTGTTTATATCCTCAACAAAAAACTTGGTTTTGAGTGACTTTTCGAAATTTTCAAAATGAACACGACAGGTGTTGAATATCTTAATTGTATTTACACTCATATCCTCTTCATTCTTTAAGGCGGATATGTATTCTTTTAATAAATCTACAATAAGTAATTCTCCTTCATTCTTATTTTCAAATATCTCTTCGTTGTTGTAGAGTTTCTTTAATACATCCGTTGAAGGGTAAAATCTATTCTTCTTAAAATAATCATTTATTAAAGTGTCAATCTCATCTTCTTTCTGATAGATAATTCTACTTATTTCTCGGAAATTAGGAACCTTTTGTTGGATTGGGAAACATTCTTTTTTGTCCCAATTTTCAGGTGAAATAGTTATACCTAGTGAAAAAAACGCAGACTTCCTGTCATAGGTATATCTAATGTTGATTGGACATTCACCATTATTATTCATTAACTCCTCTCGTAATAAGGTCTTTTTTGAAAACTTCTTCATTCAGTATAACATTCAGTATAACAAATTTAGTGTTTTTTTCCGAATTTATAAAATCTTAAAAATGTTAATCATTTGATATTCAATATTTTAATATTTTACAAAAATTAAAAAATCTTCTTGACGGAGTCCTGGAGGTACCACGTATAAAACCCCTTTAAATCATTGATTTTCAGGGGTTTTTTTTATTCCAAAAAGATTATACTGATGTGGTGTTATCGTATGATTTGATTATTTAATTTACAGCTTGGTTTGTAATACGTTACAGGCAACCTACTTACAAAAAATACGTTTAACAGATGACCATTTACATAAAGTAATTATTTAAAAAACGAATAAAAAATTATTTTAAAATTGGTTATTTTTATGGTATTTTTGTTAACCTAATTAATTGCCTCAAAAATGAAAATGAAATTATTTACTCTTGCAGTTTTTGCATTACATTTTAATTTGTTGTTTTCCCAAACCGTTACCTTTAATCATACAGGGGCGGTGCAAACTTGGATAGTTCCCCCCTGTGTGACGAGTATTGATGTTATTGTTGCTGGAGCCAAAGGAGGTGGAGCAAATGGAGGAGCAGGAGCAAGAATAACGGGAACACTTGCTGTTACACCCGGTCAAACACTGAATATCTATTGTGGAGGGATGGGGACATCCGGAAATAATTCAGGAGGATTCAATGGAGGGGGAACAGGACACGCATCTACCGACGGTAATGTAAATTACAATGCCTGGGGAGGTGGTGGTGCCTCTGATATTCGAATCGGAGGGACCGCTCTGGCAAATAGAGTAATTGTAGCAGGCGGCGGCGGTGGAAGAAGCGGTGGTTCGTCCCCGGTATGTGGCGGACCCGCAAACTGTAATAATGGTGCTCAAGGATGTAATACATATGGTTTAGGAGGATTAGGTGGTACTCAAACTGCAGGCGGTGCTGGAGGTATTCCTTGGGCTAGCACTCCTCCGGGTGGTGCACCAGGTGCTTTGGGTGTAGGTGGTGCTGCAGGGCCATGGCAAACTGCTTCCGGTGGCGGTGGTGGTGGTGGCTACTATGGTGGTGGTGGTGGTGGAAATGACGGCTGTTGCACCGGCGCAAACGGCGGAGGCGGAGGCGGAGGCGGATCCTCATTGGTTCCCGCAGGTGGTGGATGTCAGCCCGCAAACAATAATGGCCATGGATATGTCACTATTAACTATATTCCAGCAAGTGAGTTATTTATAAATTCACAAATCGATCAACCTTCTTGTTTTGGTTTAAGCGATGGAAGCATTGAGGTGGATGTAAGTGGTGGAGTCTTAAATTATGAAATAAGTTGGAACGGTACCTCTACCGGTAATCCAAGCGGACCAGAGATAACTGTTAGTGGCGGCAGTTACATTATTCCAAATTTATCAGCTGGAAATTATGTATTAACTGTTTCAGATGCCGGAGGATGTGTTGAAAATATAAATGTTTCCATCAACCAACCAACACAAGTTACAATGAATTTAGTGAGCTCCCCTGTTCTTTGCAACGGCGATTCAACAGGATCGATTGCCGTACAGGTAAGTAACGGTTCTGCTGGATATTCTGTGCAATGGAGTGGGCCTGTTTCGGGGAACCCATCGGGAACTGAAATCGCTTCCAGTGGAGGCAACTACACAATAACAGGTTTATCAGCAGGTAATTATACGGTTGAGGCGACTGATAATAACAACTGTTTAGTTACAGCAAATTCGGTGGTTACTGAACCAGCATTGTTAACAGCTTCAAATTCAACAATCAGCACCATTTGTTATGGTTCTTCAGATGGTTCTGCCACAATTACAGTAAATGGTGGTATCAACGGCTATCAAGTCAGCTGGACAGGGCCCCAAACCGGAAACCCGGCCGGTACAGAGGTAAATAATAGTGGAGGGACTTATACGATTCCAAATATTCAGGCAGGATCATACCTCATTACAGTTACGGATGTAAATAACTGTGTTGCGAATACAACAGCAATTGTTCCTGAGCCTCCGTTAATTACGAGTTCAGCAGATTTGAGTGTTTGTTATTTGGATATACCATATACATGGAATAGTGTTGTATTTAACACCTCTGGAACACAAATTACAACACTTCAAACGGCTCAAGGATGTGATAGTATTCTTACAATGAATTTGAGTATTGATAATCCTTCAGTTTCTGTGAGTGCGACTGAAATGCTTATTGATAGCGAACAAGAAACAATGCTAATTGCTGTCGGAAGCCCTCCTGGTGGAAGCTACTCCTGGTCTCCAATTAATTCTTTAGATAATGGTTTGAGTGATGTTGTTGTAGCAACGCCAACTGCAACAACCGTATACACAGTTACTTATTCCATAAATGACTGTCCGATCGAAACTAATTTAACCATAGTTGTAAATCCAGATAAAGTTATTTATTACATACCTAATTCATTTACACCAGATGGTGATGGTCACAATCAAATGTTCAATCCTATATTTTTTAGTGGAATCAGTAAGGATGTTTTTGAAATGAGTATCTATAACCGTTGGGGGGAATTGATTTTTCAAACTTATGATCCAGATCAAGGATGGGATGGGTCATACGGTATTGGAGGAAAAGATGTTGCTCCGGGGACTTATGTATACAAAATAAAATACAAATTACCGGACCTTGATGAATACAGAGAGCTAACAGGCCATGTTAACCTTCTGAAATAGGCTTAAAAGAGTAATGAATAAAACACACCACCATCTAGTAATTAGCAGATTTTGCCTAATACTGCTTTGGCTGGCTTGTTTATTATTTTCAAACAGAAATTTAGCTCAAACCTTATCTCAAACGTTCTATTACAACGGAACAGTAAGTAACGGTAATCCTTTAACCGGTCTGCCAACAATTGGTACTCTTCCTACTGTTCAAACATTCATAGTGCCTCCATGTGTTACCAGCGTATCTGTTGAGGCATACGGAGCCGCAGGAGGTGGACCAACTCCCGTTGGTACTAGTCCCAATTATTATGGAGGAGGTAGAGGAGCCAGGGTAATTGGAACAATAACTGGCTTAACACCGGGGCAAACCCTCTATGTTTATTGTGGCGGCCAGGGCATACAACACACTGCGCAAACTCAACCTGCTTCAATTAACACTCCATGGAGTATAACGAATAATTACAGCGGCGGTTGGAATGGAGGAGGAAACGGAGGCCATACGAGCGCAAATCTTCCGGCCCCTGGGACCGGTACTTCCAACTTTTCTGGCACCTTTAGATCTTATGGTGGAGGGGGAGCTTCACATGTTTCCACGAGTCAGGGTCTTTTGAATTCATTTACTGCGGCAACTGCTGCTACACCCGTAAAAATTGTGGCTGGTGGCGGTGGTGGTCAGGCAGGTTGGTTATGGAATTCTTGTAACGGAACTCAAAGTGGAGGCGGGGGAAATGGTGGTTTGAATGGAGTCGTGGGCTGTCAAAATTCAAGTGCACCCGTCAATGGTGCCCAAGGTGGTCAAGGTGCTTTAACGACGTCCGCTGGATTGGGGGGGGGAGGAAATACTGGAGGAACAACACAACCAAGTGGTTTGCCCGGAAGCTTTGGACAAGGAGGTACCGGTGGATTTATTCCGCTTAATTTAGGTGCACAAAATAATACTAGCTCTTGTGCTAATTGTGGGGGAAATTGTGGAGCAACAGGTGGTGGTGGCGGTGGTGGATTATACGGCGGCGGTGGCGGAGGTGCCGATTATAAAGGATACGCTTGTCCCGCTTCACCACTTCTTCGAAGAGGTGGAGGCGGAGGTGGAGGATCATCCAAGCAACCTACAGGAGGAACCACTACTGCTGGTAATAATACCGGTAACGGATGGGTTAAAATCTCATGGATAGTTCCTTCCGTAACTATTAGTTACAACGCATCATATTGTCAATCCGGAACAGCTAACGTTGTGTTTACCGGAACAGCTGGAACTACCGGAGGTACTTACTCTTCAACGACCGGTTTAGTTATTAACCCTACAACGGGCGCAGTTGACTTAGCGTCAAGTGCAGTAGGAACGTACACAGTAACCTATACTTATACGATTAATGGTTGTTCCAATACCGCAACAACTACCATTACAATTAATCCTTCACCAACTGTGTCGGGACCTCAAAGCACATGTATTAACTCCACAATACAATTAACAGGTTCTGGTATACCTTCGACCACTGCACCGTGGGCGTCGAGCAATACGAGTGTTGCTACGGTTTCTTCAACAGGTTTGGTTACCGGTACGGGGTCAGGTACTGCCGTTATTACTTACACTGATGACAGTGGTTGTTCGGCCTCAATTACTGTAACTGTAGAAGATATAATAGATTGGGCCAATCTTCAATTTCCCGGAAGCGGTAGTTTATGTGAAGGAGGAAATTACAATATATATGGTCAAATCTATAATACTGGAATTATCAACACAGTATTTCCTGGTCAGGCAGCTGGGGTTACTGTGCAATACGGATACAGCACAACCAATAGTAATCCCTCTACATGGACCAATTGGTTTAATGCATCTTTTAATACACAGTATTTAAATAACGATGAATACATAGGAACCCTATCTGGCTTGGCTCAAGGAACATATTACTACACGTTTCGTTATGAAATAAATGGTTGTGGGTGGCAATACGGAGGTTACAGTTCTTCAGGGGGAGGAATTTGGGATGGTTCTTCAAATGTAAGTGGTGAGTTAACAATAACTCCAGCTCCGGTTGCTGTAATTTCTGGTAATCTCACGATTTGTAACGGAGATTTTACTACTTTGACAGCAAGTGGGGGTTCGAGTTACACGTGGTCAGATGGTCTAGGAAACAATCAAACAACAACGCCAATTAATAACCCGGGCACCTACACCGTAACGGTGTTTGGAAATGGATGCTCTGATACAGCGAGCGCAACGGTATCGGTAGCTCTATCCCCCCCAAATGGAATTTATAACATTATTTCCTGCAATCCTATCACTTGGATTAACGGTATCACATATAGCGCAAGTAACAACACCGCCACTTATACTTATGCCGGAGGTGCTTCAAATGGATGTGATAGCACAGTTTTGTTGAATTTTACCCTCTACACAGGTGCCTCAGGTACAGATGTAATTTCTTCTTGTAATCCAATAACTTGGATTGACGGCAATACCTATAGCTCTAGTAATAATTCTGCTTCTTATGTCCTTGTCGGTGGTTCAGCATATGGATGTGACAGCATGGTAACCTTAAACTTTAGCCTTCTACCGGATATTACAGGAACCGATGTCATCTCTTCTTGTACCCCGATAACTTGGATTAATGGCAATACCTACAGCTCCAGTAATAACACATCCACTTACACGTATTTTGGTGGAGCAGCGAACGGTTGTGATAGCACAGTGACCTTAAACTTTACTTTCCTCGGTAGTTCGTCGGGAACGGATGTGATTTCCTCTTGTACACCGATAATCTGGATTGATGGCAATACCTACAGCTCCAGTAACAATACATCCACATACACATATGTTGGTGGCGCAGCCAATGGTTGCGACAGTACGGTGACCCTTGACTTTACCTTCTTACAATATGCAACAGGAACCGATGTTATTTCATCCTGTAATCCAATAACCTGGATCGATGGTAATACATACAGTGCAAGTAACAATTCTGCTATTTATACGATTGTTGGTGGCGCAGCCAATGGTTGCGACAGTATAGTAAATTTAGATTTCACCCTTTTTACAATTGATTCGGGAACGGATGTAATTTCCTCATGTACCCCAATAACTTGGATTGATGGAAATACCTATAGTGCTAGCGATACGACAACTTTTACGATCGTTGGTGGAGCATCCGGCGGTTGCGACAGCACGGTAACCTTAAACTTCACTTTTTTACCAAGTGCCCCTGGAACGGATACAATAATCTCATGTACCCCGATAACCTGGATTGATGGCAACACCTACAGTGCAAGTGATACCACAACGACCTTTACGATTGTTGGTGGTGCAGCCAACGGTTGTGATAGCACGGTGATCCTAAACTTTTCTTTCACTGGTAGTGCCCCTGGAACGGATACAATAATCTCTTGTACTCCGCTAACGTGGATTGATGGCAATACCTACAGTGCAAGTGATACTACAACGACCTTTACGATTGTTGGTGGTGCAGCCAACGGTTGCGACAGCACAGTTACCCTGAACTTTACCCTTTTACCTAGTTCAACAGGAACGGATGTGATTTCCTCTTGTACATCGCTAACCTGGATTGATGGCAATACCTACAATGCAAGCGACACCGCGACCTTTACGATTGTTGGTGGGGCAGCCAACGGTTGTGACAGCACGGTAACTCTGAACTTTACTCTTTTACCAAGTTCGACAGGAACGGATACAATAATTTCTTGTACACCGATAACCTGGATTGATGGCAATACCTACAATGCAAGCGATACTGCGACCTTTACGATTGTAGGTGGAGCAGCGAACGGTTGTGATAGCACGGTAACCTTGAACTTTACCTTCTTACCTAGTTTGACTGGAACGGATACAATAATCTCTTGTACACCGCTAACTTGGATTGATGGCAACACGTATAGCTCCAGTAACAACACATCCACATACACATATGTCGGTGGCGCAGCGAATGGTTGCGACAGCACTGTAACTCTGAACTTTACCCTCTTAACTAGTTCGACAGGAACGGATACAATAATCTCTTGTGCCCCGCTAACCTGGATTGATGGCAATACCTACAATGCAAGCGATACTGCAACCTTTACAATTGTTGGTGGAGCATCGAACGGTTGTGACAGCACGGTAACTCTGAACTTTACGCTTTTACCAAGTTCGACAGGAACGGATGTGATTTCTTCTTGTACTCCGATAACCTGGATTGATGGAAACACCTACAATGCTAGCGATACTGCGACCTTTACGATTGTAGGTGGCGCGGCCAACGGTTGTGATAGCACGGTAACCTTGAACTTTACCTTCTTACCTAGTTTGACAGGAACGGATACAATAATCTCTTGTACACCGATAACCTGGATAGATGGCAATACCTACAGCTCCAGTAACAACACATCCACATACACATATGTCGGAGGCGCAGCCAACGGTTGCGACAGCACAGTAACTCTGAACTTTACCCTTTTACCAAGTTCAACAGGAACGGATACAATAATCTCATGTACCCCGCTTACTTGGATTGATGGCAATACCTACAGTGCAAGTGATACTGCTACCTTTACGATTGTAGGTGGAGCAGCGAACGGTTGTGATAGCACGGTAACCTTGAACTTTACCTTCTTACCTAGTTTGACAGGAACGGATACAATAATCTCATGTACCCCGCTTACCTGGATTGATGGCAATACCTACAATGCAAGTGATACTGCGACCTTTACGATTGTCGGTGGAGCGGCCAACGGTTGTGATAGTACGGTAACTTTGAACTTTACCCTTTTACCAAGTTCAATAGGAACGGATACAATAATTTCTTGTACACCGATAACCTGGATAGATGGAAATACCTACAATGCTAGCGATACTGCGACCTTTACGATTGTCGGTGGAGCGGCCAACGGTTGTGATAGCACGGTAACCTTGAACTTTACCCTTTTACCAAGTTCAACAGGAACGGATACAATAATCTCCTGTACTCCGCTAACTTGGATTGATGGCAATACCTACAATGCAAGTGATACTACAACCACCTTTA
>Ga0194116_10004254_pt1 | contig 16543 bp, 11 predicted proteins | sample TA2MahsurfametaG_4_FD_148617 | JGI IMG/M metagenome (GOLD analysis project Ga0194116, IMG submission 148617) | Freshwater microbial communities from Lake Tanganyika, Tanzania - TA2015008 Mahale S9 surface | ecosystem: Environmental > Aquatic > Freshwater > Lake | place: Tanzania: Lake...
ACTGCTCCTGGTGCTCCTCCAGTTGGAGGATCACGCCGAGACGCACGGGATTACCCAGCACCTTCAGGAGCTCGGCGCCCCGCAGGATGTGTGGTCGATTGACAAGCGACACGAGCCAAACATACACATATTCGCATATATTTACAAGTGTTGAGGAGGTGTTTGTTCAGGGAAACAGGGGCAACTGGCCGATGCAGAGCATCACAACGGCGAGGGTGGGGTGTGGCCGACGGTGCCGCCCCTGTACTCGTGGCTGCGTACGAGGATCGCCGGTGGCCGGCGAGCCTGCGCCAAGAAGTGTTTCTCTTCTTGTGTCGGATGCACAAGGACACACCGCCACGGATGGTCGATGAACTCTACGTCATCGCAGAGAAACGCGGTCGTCTCAACCGGGAGGAGCGTGACGCACTGGCGTATGCCGTCGGAGACTGCTCCGAAGAGTGGCAACGTTTCGTGTTGGACAGAATTCTCCGGTGTCGGTTCGCCGACTGGACGTGGATGCTCTCGGTTGCCCTGTGGAGGAGCGAGGTGCCTGTGTCCTACGTGTCGATCGACCACATGGCCGAGGTCCTTCCCCAACTCTTTGATTCGCTCCGGGACAAAGTCGACAGGGCTCGCACCGGAGACTTCAGGAGAGGCATCGAACCGGTCCTCGAGGTGTGTCTCGCTCTCCTGCGTCTGAGAGGAACCGCCGACGAGTCTTTGGCGGCTGTTCTCGCCCCCACGAGCGAGTACGGCCTCGCATTCACCGAATTGATCGATGAACTCACGAATCTCGTGGTCGCTCACGGTCACCAGCTGAGGACACGTGTGGCTCTGCAAGTCGACAAGACAGCGGAGTACGGTCGTGTTCCCGACCTTCTGTACGCACTGCGCTTGTATCTCACCGGCGACGACGGAGCAGACGCCGTGCGTGTCAGCGAAGTGACGTGGGGTTGACGGAAAGGTTCGTCGTCAGTTGCGTCGCGACGACGACAGAGGATGCAGTGAGAGGGCCAGGAGAACCGAGAATCCGACCCATCGTGGTGCGATACGTGCCGCATCGATGAGGGCCGCCACCTCCGCCAGTGAATCGCGTCGTCGGTGGACGGCACTCGCTGCGAGTGAGACGACGTCGAGGAGTACCCATCCGTACTGGGGGTCGGAGTACCAGACGGCCTTTGCTTCGTACTGCCTGAAGAGACCCTTGAAGTCGTGTTTCGACACGTGCGAGTGCGACTGGGAGATCGCGGTGTTGTGCGTGCGTCTCCAATCGGCGAACTCCCGTTCTCTCGGGTAGATCTCGGGTATGCTCAACAACACCGAGTCCCACTCGGAGTCGCGCGATAGTGGAATACCGTCCTTCGTTCCGATGAGATGCCCAAGGTAGAGGCTGATGTCGTCCGATGTCATCTGGCAAACTCGCCGTACATCTTGGTCGAAGTTGTCGACGAGAATCCGACGTGGCGGTGGCGCAGCCGGGTCCGGACGGGATTCCCAGTCGGCATCCGTCTCGTCTGGTTCGTCGTCATCCGAGTGGTCTCCCACACCCGTCTCGCTCTCGGGCCAGCCGAGCCGCTCGGACCAACGGGCACGGGTGCGAGCCGAATCGGACCACGGTTCGATCGCGGCAGCGATCCATGGAAGTTTGCTCCACACCATTTCGGTGGAATCCTCGTCAATGTGCAGGTTCTCGGTGTCTTCGGCTTCGAAGACGAGTGGCAGGAGAGCGAGCGACACCGGCAGCCTGTCGGAGTCGGCGATGACATTGCTTGCGACCGCGAGAGCGACGATGCTCGATACGCCGTTCGATGCCGATTCGACGAGGCGGAAGATCGTTCCGGCCCGTTGGGTGGTGAGCGCCCGCGAGCCTTCGTCGGAGATGAGCCTCGCGAGCAGGGCGATGAGAACATAACCGTGTCCGAGTACGTCACCGTCGCGGATCACGTCGGTCCGTCCGGTGCGGATTGCCGTGATCAGCCGGTCCTCGGCGACCTCGGGGTCGCCGTCTCTACCGAGGGTCACGTCGACGTCCACCACGCCGCTCGTGTGGGCCGAGGGTGCAACGGTCACCCTGGCGTCGTCACCTTCCACTTTGATCCAGACACGATGTCGGCCGATCCGGTGATCGGCGGGCAGACGGATCTCGAGCTCCCTGCGCATGTGGTCGTCGAGCGCGACGCGCACACTCTCTTCCCACGGTCGGTCCATGTTCCATATTCGCGCGACACGGTCGGAAAATGGCCGGTTCTCGGAGATTCCGATGCGGATGACAGCGGGACCGGTCGTTTCGTCGACGGTGACCGAAGTGACTCTCACGACGTACTTGGAAGCAATCCGGCCAATGTCCACGGGATCGGAGTGACCCACAACGACACGAAGTCGCAGTGATTCGGCGACGACTTCGTCGGCCATCTTCATGAAGGGAGCAAGATCGACCGACCACTTGCCGGTGGCCGCCGACGTGGACTGGGACACGAGGACGTCGTCTCCGGTCGCCAGCTCGAGTCTCATCGGGATGCTCACGACGGTCGACAAGTGGAGGACGGGCCTGCGGCGTGACGTCGTTTCGTCGAGCGGGACGAGGAACTCCTTCACACCGGTGGCTGTCATCGCCTCGTCCGACAGCGTGACAGCCCACTGGAGACGTGTCAGCCCGACACGGAACTCGAGTTCCCCCAGCCGGGCGTCGATCCACTCTTCGCTTCCGTCGGCCTCTACTTCTCGCTCGGCAGTGTCCGACGCGAGTGTCAACGTCACTGTCTGGCCGGGAAGAAGCAGGGGAGGATCTTGCGCGACGGTCAATCCGCGGCAGAGAAAGATCTTCTTCGCGGACATGGAGAAGCCAAGCGGTCCGCCGACCGACACCTTGTACGTGCCGTCGGCACCGAAGAGCGGTCCGAGGTCGAACACGTCACCGGTTCGTGGCAATTGGTGCAGTCCCATCTTCCGGATCACGGCATCGTGTTCCACAGACACCTCGACGAGTTCGGGGTTCACGGAGCCGACCGAGACCCGCAGCATCGGCGGTGCATCGTGGACTTCGCCCGCCCGATGTCGTACCCGGGTCACGGCAGTCGACGGTGGAGACAACGTCGGACGCGAGTCGGGGTCGCGGAACGTGACCACCTCGGTGCGGTTCTCGGTGTTCGCCGTGTCAATGATGGTGGTTCGGGCGTGAGTGACCGAGTCGAACTCGAACAGTTGCCAGTCGGACCACTCTCCGGTTCTCTCTCCGAACCTCCGGTCCGAGCGCACCAGGTCTTCGATACTGGCTTTGGGATGCAGGAGGGCGATCACGGCACTGCCGTCTCGCATGACGCTCGTGCCGGAGCGCTCGAGCATGCGACCGTCCTTCGCAGAGAAAAAGTACGCAGGGATCTCCCCGTATGGTCGAACCGTCCTGCTCCCGACGATGTTTCCCGAGTCGCTGACTGCACTGATCTCGTGCGACTTTGCCGGCGAGAGTGGAACCTGTGTCACTTCCGACTGGTGTGCCCCGACCTCGGGCAGTGGTGATCCCGAGATTCGCCAACGTGCGATCGCCCCGTCTGCAACCGGGGGAAGATTGACGACCGGACCGAGACACGAATTGTCCTCGATCGAGAGCCATGCCCGTGGGACCGCAGCGCCACGTCCGCCGAAGGTGGGCCGCAGCGAGGGAGCGATCTTGTCGAGCGCGGTTCGGATGTGGGTCGGAAGGGTGGCCTGGTCCTGGTCGTGGTCGCGCAGCGCTTCGTTGATGCGTTCAAGTAGGTCGAGAGCGATCGGATCAGCGCGTCGTAGGAGGCGAGTCGGAGACGCCCAGAGCCCGTGGAAACCGTGCGGGGTCGATTTCCACAGGTCGACCTGGTCGGCCGCGGTCAACCGGTGACGACGGACGGCCGTCTCGATGAGCCCCACGAGAGCAGGGACGTTGAGGGCGGGGATCCCACTGTGCATGGTCACCGGAGTCAGATAGCGGAGCGCGTTCTCTCCTTCCACGAGATCGTCGAAGGTCTCGAGACCGAGGTCGGTGAAGACCGCTTGCGAGAGTTGCGCGAGGTCTGTCGCGCTCATCCGTACCGCCGAACGGAGGTGTGCCAACTGCTCGGAACTCCAGAATTCGCGACCACGTCGGTCCTTGGCGAGGTTCGTGAGGTGGAAGACGAAGCACGCGGGGTACGCGAGACGCGACCCTCGCATCTTCATTGTCATGTGGTCTCTCATGAGTGCATCGACTTGCCGTGCGATGTCGTCCGGGAACCCGGTCTCGAATACCAGACGGACGCTGCGCAGCAGGCGTCGGACTTCGGACTCGAGCTCTGCAGGGGAGAGGTCCCGGGTCTCCGGAGAGCTCATTCGTAGTAGGACTTCGTGTCGATCGCTGCTGCGCAGTCCGGTCGAACCGGACAGTGACGACAGATGTTCGACGACTCGTCGAACGCTTCGCCGGCATGGAATCGACCGGGAATGACGCCGTGGAACTGGACGAGGATCTCGGATGGGTCGATCGCGTCGTCGCCGACCGCGGCCCGGTATGCGCGTGACTCCGGTTCGACCGGGTCTTTCTCGTACTGCTTCAGGTCGTCTACGTCCTTCTTCCGCTTCTCCGGTTTGTCACGACTACCTCGCAGAGTCAGCAAGAACTCTTCGAGAGAAGACTTATCGTCGGTGATCCGTCGGTGGTCTTCCGAACTGGCCCGTTCGCCGTCTGTCAGGTGTCTCCACACACCGTCGACGATCGCTCTGGCACGCGCTGGGTCGACCTTGCGGCGTTGGAGCGCACCGAGAACGTTCCCGTAGAGCATCGTCTGGTGGTGGTCGTTCTCGTAGGAGCCCGAGCGTCCGAGCGCCCACTGCAAGACGAATCGCCGACCGCAGTAGAGAGCCGAAGCCAGTGCTTTTTTCGGTACCGAGCCGAGTGCTGTGACGGGGTCGTCATGGACGAGTTCGATGGTGTCCGGTACAGACCTCATCGGCGACAGTTGTCCAGGGTTCGGCACCCTCTCCGACTGCACCCCCCCGACGTGCGCACTCACGGTCGGCCGCACCTCGGTCGGCTTCATGATGGCGGAGAGCAACGGCGACGGGTTCCACTCCTCTCCCTCGAACTCTTCCATGTGGCTCATCGTCAACTTGGCCCCGACGTCCAATCCATCGAGCAGCAACCAGAACAAGTAGAGGTCCCCTATCCCTGCGAATCGGGCCCGCGCCTCGATGATCTCGATGCCCTCGTGACCCACAGCGATTTCGTCGGAAGGCTTGAAGTCCTTTCGTGAGAACGGCCAGGAGACGGCGACTCTGGATGACGGGAACTTCCCGTCTGCGAGGTTCGCTACGTGGACGTCGGAAGTCGAGCGCCGGAGGCCGAGTACGTCGAGTGCCCTGATCGAGCGGGCAGCCGATGGGTCGTCGGAGTCGTCTCCTCCGTCGTCGTCCGAGTAGCCGTCGAACATGTCGACTTCGAGACTCAGCAGCATCCCCACGACGTCGACCATGATGTCGACGGGGATCTCGTCGTCGAGTCGGATGGCGAACCCGTCCATCTTCGCCCTGATCTTCTCCTGCTGAAATGCCGGAAGGTGGGACATTCCGGACTGCACCCGTGAGCGGATCTGTCGGAATTGCGTACCGAGTCTCGTCATCTCGCTCTCTGAGGCCTCGGCCACGAACTTGCACACCGATTTCACCGAAGCGACGACGAGTTCGGCTTCCTCCACCGTGAGGTCGCCCCACGGCACGTGACGGAGTGGATTGTCGACGGCAGTCTTCATGCGTGTGAGGTCGTCGGCGTCGTCGTCGCGTCCACCGAAACGTGTCACCGAGTCGACAATCGTGCGGTGGAGAACCACGGCACGATCCTCCCACTCGTCGGCGAGCACACGTCCGCGGAAGAACGGAAGTGCTCGCTTGAGGGCAGAGGTTGCGCGGACGACGTCGGCCTGTGACGATGCGATGTCGAGGAACCCACTCCCGACCACATCCAACATGATCTTCGGTGTTAACCGAGCCTCGATCTTTCCGTTGGGCAGCACGTTCACCGCCTCGTAGAGTGCGAGGAGGAACGCTCCAACGGGAAGTTGGGCGAGGTCGACCGGACCTCCTTGTACCAGTCCGCCGAGGCGGCCCATCATTCTCTGCAGTTCCTTGTTCGCAGGCGCGAAGAGCAGAGACGGGCGGATCTCATTTGCTCTGTACCTGACGAATTCGGACGGGTTCCTGCATGCGATGATCCGGACCGAGTCACTGATGACGGATTGGTCCACCTTCTCTCCGTGCAGTGCTCCGCGGAACTGCCGCGCCAGGACGGTCGGCTCACGACCAGTGGACTCGGGTGCCGCCCGAGGCATGTCCCAATGTTCACCGAAGAACTGTCGCCAGGACTCGAAGACGGGACTTGTGCCGTCATCGTGGATCACGAAGTACTGGTCGACCTCCGGGAGTTGGCGCAGGAGGCGGAACATCGCCCACTGCGCTGCGGAGTAGAAGTAGAAGCCGTGGTGGACGATCGTTCGCCGACCGGTCTTCGGCCCGAAGAACTTCTCGAGCACCGTCTCAACGACCTCAAGAAGTCTGCGCGACCGCGGGGTGTTCTGTGCCGAGAACTCCTCGGGGTCCATCCACAGGTTCTCGCGCAGCACCGTCAACGCGGGAGTCGTCATTTCGATCTCCGCCCATACCTCGACTGCAGCCTTCGCCAGGTCGGACTTTGGGTCGGTGTCGCTCGGACGGAGACCTGAGTTGCTCAGCTCGACCAGAACCTTGCGCATCTCGCGCCGTTCCTTGCGCAACACGAACCGGAGTCGTTCGTTACTGGCGATGCGGGTCGTGGCTGCGATCAAGGCTGCGTCGATGTCGATGTTCAGACGTGCACGACGACCCTTCACCGAATTCTTCCACTCCAGCCACTCTCGCTCGAGTTTGCCGAGTGCCGTCTCGTAGGACTCGTCGTCGTCACGATCCGCCAGCACGGTCACCGGGATGAGGGTGGAGAGATCTGCTGCAAGTGGTCCCGGCAGCAACGACATGAACACCGCCGTCATAATGAAGTTCAGATCGACCGCGTACGCCCCCGACCTGCGGATTTCGCGACCGAACGGTTGAGTGGCGGTGACATGCGATGCGTCGGACCATGCGATGTCACGTCGGCTCAGAGCTTGCTCGATGCTCTCCTTGTCGACCGACGGCAGGACGATCGATTCCCACTTTCCCGACATCACTTCCTCCCCGCAACTCTCGCACCAGCCCGTAACAGCAGGTCCGACCATGATTCCTTAGATGCCGCCGTCGGCAGGAACATGATGAGTTGCTCCTTGGCTCGAGTCATGGCCACGTAGAGCAACCTCGTCTCTTCCTTCTTGTTCTCGGACGTCTCCTCCTTCCAGTGGTCCTTCGCTGCGTTGCCCGAACCACTCTCGAACGTCTCCTTCTTGCCGTCCCTCACGATCTTCCACCTCCATGCGATCCGTGGCTTCGTCCCCGGTTCGACCAAGACCGAGACCTCGGTCTCGGTGCCCTTGGGTGCGCCGAACTTCGTCCAGGTGTTGGGGACCAAGACGATGTCGAATTGGGCCCCTTTAGACTTGTGGACGGTCAGAGCAACGGTACGTCCGGGCTCCGTGTCGCTCTCGTCTCTGATCGTGTCGTCCTCGGTGACAGGCACAGCAGACGGTTCGTCCTCGTTGCGGTTGGTGGCAATCTGCAGTTTGAGCCACGACAACACGATCTCGAGGGTCGAAGACGACTCGGCGAACTCGGTGTCCATCAGGGTCAACAGATGATGGCGACAGCGGTCGTAGCGCTCACGGTCGGTGAGAGAGTCATCGGGCTTGTCGCACGACGCCGGCGTGAAGAGGCGGTCACATTCGACGATCCACGACATCACCGACATGCCCTCGAGCATGCCGCGCAGCAGACGGAGCCGCTTCTTCAGTGGTTCGAGATCCGTGACGTCGAAGTTGCCGGTCCTCGCCAATGTGGCGAGTCGGGTCTCCCAACCCACGATCGGTCCGACGACCGTGCCCCACGCAGCCCGACCGTCCTGGTCGAGTGCGGGTGGTGGCGCACTCGTCATCAGTCCGGCCGACCATCGGGTCGCGCACAACTCGAGTACTGCGGCCGAGTCCTCCGGGTCGGAGACTGCCGCGAGGAGGACCCGCACCTCCTTGACAGCCTCGGTGGTGAAGAACCCGCCTCCGACGAGGAGGTCACACACATGGCCCGGGTCGAGCACCTTCAGTCGTTCCTTGATCCTGATCGCATGCGCGTTCCTACGACAGATGATCGCGATGGAACTGTACGGGTGGTCCGCACGGATCTTCTTGACGAGCTTGGCGGCATCGTCGACGTACGACTTCTCCGACGACGTGAGGAATTTCACCGACTTTCCGAGCCCCTCATTGTCGTTGCTCGGTACGAGCACCACGTCTTCGTCGGCTGGGAGCCACTGGTTCGCTCGCCACACCCGGAAGTAGTCGGTCATCGACTTGAGCAGGACCGAACCCGTGCGGAAGTTGCGGGTCAGCTCCAGCGTCTCGTGCGCGGCGACGGTGTCGTGGGGTGTACCGATCTTCCGGGCATTCTCCTTCCTCTGTTCCAGCTTCATCTTGAACAGTGAGAAGGCATTGTCTGCTGCACCACGAAAGCGGTAGATCGCTTGTTTGGCGTCACCAACGACGAAGAGCCGGCAGTCGAACTTCTCTGCCGTCGCGAGGAGGAAGTCCATCTGCTGGTCGTCGGTGTCCTGGAACTCGTCGACGAAGAGGAAGCGTGGCGGGTTCACACTGCTCCTGCCACTGCCCCCGACCACGGCACTGGCGAGACCGACGAGTTGACTGGTGGGTACGGCTTGGTTCTCAAGACACACCGCCCTGAAACGGGCGACCGTTTCTTCAATGATCTCCTTCGTCGCGGTTGCGACGTCGTGGTGGACGCCCGAGAGCCCGTGTAGCGCCCAGTCGACCTGCGAGAGAGTGTTGCGGGGAGCAGACGATCCGGTGTCGGAAGCCGTGACAGGACCAGTCGCGAGCTCCATGAGGTCGACGCCGTTGTTGTCGAGTGCGTCCCAGATCGCTGTCAGGTGGTCGATCCACTGGTACGACGCGGGAATCGTGTTGCTCTTCTTGCCCTGCGGCACCGGTTTCTGGAGCAAAGAGACCAGCCGTTCTGACATCACCGCGAAGAGGATCTCCCTGAACGCGATGGTCTGCGCCGACACACGGAACCCAGGCCCGAGGCCGACCTCCGAACCGCCTTGTTTGGCGACAGATCTCGCGAACGCGTGGATGGTCGAGATGTGTGTCGAGCTCAGTTCCATCATCCAGGACATCGCAGGGTGGACACACAATCTGGACAGTCTCAGACGCAACAGAAGTGTGCGGGCGATGCGCGAGCGCATCTCCCGGGCCGCCTCTCTGGTGAAGGTCACCAGGACCACGTCGCTGAGCCCGAACGTGCGAGGGTGGTCCTGCCCGTCAATGGTCACGGTGTCGTCGAACGTCGCGAGGAGGAACACGAGTCTCTCCGACATCGTCTCGGTCTTGCCTGTCCCCGCACCTGCCGTCACGACGATGTTCTCGTCGCTCGGGGCGTGGACCACCTTGTACTGGCCGATGTTGATGCCTCCTTCGGCATCGGCGAGTTCGAGTGCTCCTCTGGTCGCCTCGTCGTCGGTCATTTGTCCGTCGACGATCCACCCCGTCGTGGGAAGGTCCTCGTCGAGACACGACCACTCGATGATGCGGGCGTCGACGAAGTGGGTGACCTCGGGGTGGTCCTCGGCCCGTGGCTCGCCTCTGCCACTGATGATGAACACCCTGATTCCGTAGTCGACGAGCCCGAGCAGGCGCGACAAGTCGACTCCGTGCAGTCCGATGCGCAAGACCGAATACCGAGGCAGGTTCGGCAACCCGAGCCCTTCGGGGCCACTCGCCATCTGGAGGCCCAGAGTGGGCGAGACGATGATCGCCTGGGCGGGCGATTCGTCACCTGCGAGCTCCGGATCTTCGGCGATCGTCCTTCGTACTTCCTCGGGGTCGATTGCTTTCGTGACTTTCTCACGCACGATCCTCTCCACTCGCTCGAGTTTCCTGCGGGGAATCGGCGCTTTTTCGCCTTCGTCGGGCAGGATCGGTCCGCCGAGTGGGTCGACATCGATCGTCCCGGGGCCCTCCTTCTTCGTCATGATGTCGACGGGCCATGCGAACGCATCGATGATCTCGGCTCCTCGGCCCGGCTTGGTGGTCGACCGACCGTGGTCCACGAGGTCGCGTATGTCGACCTGGAGCCACTGGCCCCGTCCGCGGTTGGCGGTCGCCTCGTAGAGGATCACCCAGACCTTCACACCACGGTGGTGGGAGATGGCGAGGTAGTCGGCGAATGCGTCGTACGACATCCAGTGTTCGCGCTCGCCCGTCGCGTCGTTCTGTTCCGACCTGGTCCGGTACTTCACTTCCCAGTACTCGGTCACACCTGCCGTCACCGAGACGAGGTCGGGCGCTCGCCGCCACCTGTCACCCACTTTGATCACGGGCGCATTAATTCCCTCCACCTGGCGCAAATTCTCGGCGAACGGGTCGGCTTCGCGACCATTGTCGCGAAGGTGCTTGAGCCATGCGTGCTCGCACATGCGCCACGCGACGGTCTCATCGTCGAATTCATTGGTCATCGGACGTCTTCTTTCCCTTCTGTCCTGCGGTCGGCAGAGGCGATGACAGCATCACTGATTGTTCTTCGATCAGAGCGAGGCGTCGGACCGATTCGGCGAGACGCGTCGGTGTCCTGCCGAGTGGTTCGTCAGAGTTCGCGAGTCTCGTCTGCCACAGACCGAGAACGATGTCGCGAATCTCTTTCGGCATTGATTCGGTCATTCCCCAACGAGCCAGGATCTCGCCGGCCTCACTGAACGTCGCACGCAACAACTTGAGGTCGTTGAACAGCGACCGGACGGTGACCGACTCACCGTTGCTCACGAAGATCTCTGCATCTGGAGAGGTCGCTTCCTGCTCGAGGCGTGCCGCGAGACCACGGGCCTTCGCTGTCTTGCGGTGCGACAGTTCTTCCGCGAGGGCGGCACGAAGCACCGGATCGGTGCGTGCTTGGTTCTCCATCGCCTCGAGCTGCGCGATGGTGTGCGACGAGAACGGACGTCCGGCCGCCATCAGTCAAGACCAATCATTGAGTGCACCCCCAACTCTTCTCGCCCAAATCTAGGACTTCCGTTTCGGATAATCCAACGTCAGAGACGACTTGTCGAAGGTGCATCGTCGTGTTCGGTCACTGCGGCGAGGCTGTGTTCGCCGACGACCTGATGATCACGCTGATGCAGCGCAACGATCAGTCGTTGACCCTCTATCGGCGCCGCACATAACTGGCGCGCACCTCGTCGCCACCGGCGGCCTAGCCACGATCGCTCCGTGACGACGAGAACCGGAGCAGACCCATGCCCGCACTCGGGATTCGACCTCGGTTAAATCAAACGGAAGACAGTTAGGTCGAACTGAGCCTGTTCGGTTTCAGTTCCCCCGAACTAGCCTGAAAGCCACGTTGGTTCGGTGCTCCGGGCGAGTTTCGCTCCGGGTTCGGCTCCGCCCCCGCGCCTTTAGGAGGCGGAGCGAAACTCCCCTGCCCTTGGTGGGCCTAGGTGGGGCCGTGTCAAGGGATTCCGCCAGTTATGCGTTTGGGCGATTTCGGTTACGGGTCAGAAGTTGGTGGTATCGGTCCGTCATCACCTTGAGATCCTGAATCCTTACCAAATCCAAGTTGTTCCACCATGGGCTCGCTGTAGCGGGGTACTGAAAGTCGCTCCATCCACTTTCTTGGGAGTATCCGAGAAGCCTGCCTGATTCCATAGACATGACCCATAAGAAATTGATTGCCAGCGGAACCCCAATCTTCCTCTCCGGTAGCGGAGGAACAAGAGAAATTTCGTTCATTCTCCATTGAACTGAAAGATCCGAGGCTGATCCAATCACGATGCAGAAATGCCGATCCAATGCGCCGGCCCGACGAGAGAGACGGTTGATCTTGTCGTTGATCTCTGGATTGTTGATTATCGATTCCGCAAAATCTGCGAGCAAGTCAGTGGAATCATCAATAGCCCCGCCAACGATTGGTATGTGCCGAAAAATGAAGTCGCCTTCAACATCTAAACGCCGAATACTGCGAAGGCCTAAGCTCAAGAGGAAATCGACTTCGGGGCCGCGTGGCCACGTGAGATCCGCATGCAGATGATCGATACCGATTTCCCGCAATGAGGCGAGTAAGCCACAGATTCTCTCTGGAGTGAGTTCGTCGATTCTAGAACTCAGAGTCAACTCGCAAGCCCATGCGCCTTGTCCTGGAGGCAGGGGCATCTTCTCCCCGCTTTCAGACTTTAGAATCTTGTCAAACAGTGCTTCCCGGTCCGGGCTGGAGTCTCTCGTTACTTCCAGTAAGGCGTGGGGCTTCCCCTTGAAGGAAATCTGACAGTCTGCGGAGTCATCTAGGTGACCGGTATGTAGAGACGTGAAATCCGATCCCAATTGGCAAGCGATTAGATATCCAGCAACTTCTTCAGTTAGCAACTTCCCATTCTGGAGAATCTCTCTTCGTAACTGAGGTATCTCGTCTTCAGCTCGATTGAGATTCATACATTCTCTGCCCAATTCCTGGTAGCCGACATCGCAGAACCATTGCTGCAAAAACAGCTATGTCAAGTCGAAGATTAGGAGATGCGTGAGGCATCGGGCAGGGGTACCCAAATTTTCGAAGTCTCAACTCAGGGAGAAATGCGCATCGAGCAGCCTCTAGTTGCACCACCCCTCAACTACACTTTTCGACGTGTCTGAGGATAAGTGGGATGTATCTGTCGAAGTCGAAAGCAACTTCTACAACTGGGATGGCGCACCCGAGATCGAAGAGAGTGTTACCTCTCAGGACATGACCAAGGTAGGCCATATAGATCTGTTCTCCGGATGTGGTGGATTCTCGACTGGTTTCGAACTCGCCGGATTTCAGACTGCAGTAGCGCTCGATATTCACCCCCCATCCCTGCAAACTCTCCGGCTTAACCACCCTTCGGCTCACTCAATTCTTGGCGATATCCGTAAAGTCGACGAGAAGAATCTTTCTTCACTTGCAGCAAGTGGACGGCCCGGGTTGGTTGTGACGGCAGGGGTTCCTTGCCAAGGATTTTCATTAAGCAACCGGAAGCGACATGCGGACGACAAGAGAAATTTTCTCTTTCTTGAGTTCATTCGAGTTGCAGAACATCTCCGACCTGACGTTGTGGTGTTAGAGAACGTCTCGGGACTGGTAAGCACAAAAGACGGCGCATTCAAGCGAGATATTGCAGCAGCAATCGAAGAACTTGGGTATGACGTGCACTTCGCACTTCTCAATGCAGCTGACTACGGCGTTCCTCAGACCAGAAAGCGCGTGTTTTTTGTTGGAGTACCGAAGGGAGCGAAATGGCTCTTTCCAGAAGTTGAGTTTGGAGTTCCTGGACGTCCTTACAGAACCGTGCGGGATGCAATTCTGGGCGATCTTCCCCGGCTCTCAGCGGGTGCATCGAGCCAGAAGTATCTGGGTCCGCCGACTTCAGAGCTGCAGGAGTGGCTTAGGCGAGATCATGAGGGGTTGTTGTTCAACCACGCCGCGCCCGCCCATCCGCAGGACACCATCGACCGGATAAGGGCAACTAAGCCGGGTGAACCGATGTATCCGGCTTTCAAACAACGAATTCGACTTCACCCGGAAAATCCCAGTCCTACGCAAATCTGCGGCGGTATTAGGCCTCAGTTTCAATTCGGGCACCCGACTCAGGCACGGGGATTGACCATTCGCGAACGCGCTCGAATTCAGAGCTTCCCTGACTGGTACCAATTTACTGGTGGAGTAACGCAAGGTCGCGTGCAAACAGGCAATGCCGTTCCACCACTTCTGGCAAAGGCGATTGCTGATCAAATAGCCCGACTGCTCAATGGTTCAAAGTTGGTGGGCATTCCAGCAGAACCAATTAGGGACACACTTTTCTGAACTAGTTAGAAACGTTCTCAGCTATGGAATCACCGAAGTACAGAGAATATTTCGAGCCATCAGGACTGAAGACGAGTGAGTACATGTTTGGAACCGGATGGTGCTCCCCTGAGTAGGCAACGCAGAACCGAGTGCGACTTATCAGTTCACGATCACTTAACTGGGATAGTGAATGATTGCGACGTTCGAGACTGCGCCTTTGTCGCAATTCTCCAATAAATGCCTCTAGCCGCGGCAAAGACTCTGCAATTTCCTTCAATTTGCTGACGTCTTCGAAATTAAATAGCGGCTTGCATTCAATTATGAGTAGATGGTCTGAAGTGGCAACAATCAAGTCTGGCTTATAGGAAGTTCGACTTCCCTTTTCTGAATGTTCGTCAGACTTGATCTCAATTACTGGGAAGCGGTCTGTGCCATTAGGAGGTTGCCCGCCCAGAACATGAAGTTCTTGATTAACGACCCATTGCTTTGTGAGGAGGTAGATCTCGTCTTCCCTCACCTAAAGAACGTCCATCCGTCTCGATACACATGAGCACTTGCAGTCAGATACCAATTGGATGACTTCCTTGTGGAATCGTCGGGATTCTTCGAATTCCACACGCGTTGTCGAATGTTGGGGAAGTAGAGAATCAGATTCCGGTTCTTGTCCCCAGGTCTCGGGCCATTTCGACAGTACAAATAGTCATAGATGAACTGAGTCCCGGTGTACGGATCTTCTCGGCGACATTTCTCTTCGGTCATTCCAATCTCATAAACAACCGATTCATCCTTCTGAAGAAGCTTTCTGGCATCCAAAGAATTTGAAGCGATGCCAAGTTCTCTCAGGACGTCTGCAGTCCTTTCGATTCTCAAAGAGGGCGGCGGATTTCCGTATGCCTCATATGTCTCGCAACGTGACGAATATTCAGCAATCTGGTCTACTCGTGCCTGCCGGAACTCTTTGCAATTTGGATCGAATCCTGACCTGATGTATCCAGCAAGTAGTTCTTGAAGTTGTTGGTCGGCTGATTCGTCTTCAAAAAGTTCTCCATGCGAGTCGGATGGCCAGTTGACCGCCATCATGGGCGTTGCATGAATCTTCCACATGTTTTCAAATGCGAGCAGGAGGCGAGCATTTAGATTGCACATACTTGAGTGAGTTCCATGCTTTCTCGCGTCAAATGGGAAAAACTTGATCGTTGGAATTCCAAGTTCAACTGACCTGACAAGTCGCGCTACCCGTTGTCCAACATTGTGTCCCGTGGGCACTTCTCGAGTCTTCTCGATCGTGACGACGGGCTTTCCATCTTTCACCAGGATGACATCGGGCCGGTCGTAGACAATCAAACTGTCAACTACGGGCGGGTTTGTACCTCGTCGGCCAATGCGCAAGAACTCGGCAGATTCAAGTCGATGGTCAAGTGTGATGAACCAAGAGAACTCATTCAGATCATCACAGAACGCTTGCAACGCCACGACATCCCCCAGTACTTGGCTGATGTAAAGATAGCGGAGCGAAATGTATTGAGTAAGTGAGACTTAGTTGTACAAAGAAATGGACACAGATTTGTTACATCCATGGGAAGCAGTAGAGATGCTTGCCTTGTCTGGCAATTGCTCGAGTGATCTCATCTGGTCCCTTGATGACTCTAAGGATGCGAATTTCGCCAGGTGACGGATGTGAATCTGGGTCTGCCCATGTCCCAATGAAGATTTGCGGCTGGAAGCGCCATGGATTGGAGCGCATTCGCACCCAATCTCTTGTTTCTGCCTTAGTCAGTTTTGTCTCGGAAGCAGCGAAGTCAACTCCAACGTGAAAATCTTGGATTTGTTTCTTTACATATTCGTTGGTCATGTCTGCATCCCATCGATCTCAGCTTTAGTCAGCTAGTCAAGTCGGCCAGAGTCCCGCGCCCATTTTTCGACGTCGCGCCAATCCCAGATCATGGCGGTCTTCAGGGTTGCAACTGGCGCTGGAAAGTCCTTGTGTCTCTTCCGGATGGTGTGGACGGACTGGACGTGGCTGAGGTCGAGACGCTCGGCGATCTCGTGAGCCCCCACGAGGAACTCCGGCGGCACTGATCTCATCCCCAGGACGCTAGTTCAGGGGAGTCCTCAGGTTATATACGGGTGTAGACACCCCTATGATGTCTACAAACGTAGACAACCAGAGGAGGTTGAAATGGCAGGAAAGCTTGAAGGATTGGTGGTTCCGGTGATGGAGCCACTGGGATACAGGCATGGTTGGGCGGGGGAGGTGAGCCGCCGAATCGCTGAGGCCGCCCAGAGCGCACCAGCAGGGCTGGAGTTGTCGTGGAACGATGTGGACAGGGTGCTGACCTGCCCTGGGTGGTGGGAAGCAACCCGGACGACCGAGCCCATCCCGCCCAACATCGTCGACCTGTATAGGGGCCTGATCGTGGACATCGCCAAGGCGTATCTGGAGGAGAACGCGGTGTGGGGCACGCCCTCTCCGATCGAGTTCGTGCGGGAATACCTCTCCAATGAGGTGAACTTTGACCCGCTGACAGCAACCTGGCTCTTCCTGCAGGACGAGTTGGCGCGCACAGGACTGGCCAACGGTCTG
>Ga0194116_10004255_pt1 | contig 16539 bp, 11 predicted proteins | sample TA2MahsurfametaG_4_FD_148617 | JGI IMG/M metagenome (GOLD analysis project Ga0194116, IMG submission 148617) | Freshwater microbial communities from Lake Tanganyika, Tanzania - TA2015008 Mahale S9 surface | ecosystem: Environmental > Aquatic > Freshwater > Lake | place: Tanzania: Lake...
CAATCCCCAAATATTTTCTAATTATTTATAAAAGAATTCTTAAAGTTTATTAAAAGTTACCTTTATTAAATAAGCTACTAAATTTATAAATAATTATAATGGAAAAATAATAATATTTTTGATTAAATTTTTTTAAATTATTAAATAAAATAAACATTAAATAAAAATGGATAAGCTAAATAAAACTTTTTCATCTTTACCTGGTGCTTATGCTAAGCAACAGAATAATATTCAAGTAGCTTATAAAAACAAGGAACACAAAAATTCAGTATTGGAGGATTTGAATACCTCTAAGAATATGACAGCGACTGAAGCAGCAGCTTTTGTAAATGAAATAAAATATCGAAAATCTCCATATTATGTCGAATTAAAAAAACTAAAAATTTCTGAAAGTGATATTAATTCGCCGGTAAATAACTTTTATAATATATATACTTCCGATAAAAATTCAAAAAAGCATAATCCAGTATCTATTAAGGCAAATCTAACTGTTTCGAATTTGAACACTTCGAATTTGAACTCTTCTATAATGGACTCGAGTTTTGTAAATAACAGGAATTTAGAGAAATCGACTATTGGATTTAATTCTTCTCTACAAGTTTCGAATTTACCTATGCATATTAATTCAATTTCAATTACTTCTAAAAATAATAAAGCTCAAGTTTACACAACTGATTTTAATTACTATATTATTGGAGCAAAAAAGAATAAAAGAAATTCTAGTGCGACTAATTTCAATAATTACCAACTAATCAAAAACAAACAAATCGCATATTCTAGAGATTCCTCTGATTATAGAGATAAGAGAAATCAAAGTAGCGATTATATATCTAATACTGATAACACAAGCAAAAAATCAAATTATGAAAATGAAGAAATGCCAAGAGACATCAAATTTAAAACTAACGGATATAATAATAAATTTTCGAATAACATTTTATATAATAATTACAATCAATATAATTCCAATACAATATCTAATAATAAAAGAAAATTAAATAATTCTCATGTAATTGAAAGAGAGTTCTCGGACGATTATCTTAGCTCAGATGTTTTAGAGAGTAAAAAGAATAATCCTTCGATGCTCATAAAATCAAATAATCATAATAATCCAAGAGATATTTCCCTTAATTTAAGCGATAAGAAACAAAATAATAACTATAAATTAAAAGAAAGAAAGTTTGTTATCGAAAATCAAAATTTCTTTTCAGAAATTAGCGGTTTGAATATTAGCAATAGTAATCTTAATAACCTGACTTTTATGAGCACAAATAATAATGAGAATACTAATATTGAAATTAATTTACATAAGAACCAGAGCATTGATCAAGAAAGAAATTTCGATAAATCTTCCGAGAGAAATTCAAAAAGCAAAGACATTAAAACGAAAAGTGAAAGCATATACCAAGAAAAAAATTTAAATTCAGCACTTTACCATAATTCCAAGCTAAAATCAGAAGCTACTGAAATAAATTTTGAGGAATATAATAAATTTGAAAAAATGCTGAGCGAAAGGCTTGCATTTGATGAAAAATTGAAAGAAGCTAATTTGAAGTTAAACGAATTTTCTGATTTTAATCAAAGGATTTCTGCTTTTTTTAATAATCAAATAATTGAGCAAGATGAAAATTTTAAATACAAAAAATTTGTAGATGAAAGATTCCCTCCTTCTTATAAAAGTTTTTTTTCTATAAAATCGGATACCAATAATCACAGTATTGTTACTGATGATTCAGATGAAACTATAAAACAAAAGAAAAATAATATTATCAATTCAGGGAAATTCAATAATATTATCTTCAAAAGGCCGTCTGATATATATGAAAATTATAACTACAATATTTTTTATGGAAAATTAGAATCGTGTGTTTATTCGTCAGAGAGTAATCATATAAATCCTGCGTTTAATACTGTTTTGAATACACTAATTGATAAGTTTCCATTTTTACTTTACAGAATTTTTCGCACATTTTTAATTAATTATTCTGGTTACTATGAAGTAAGTTTATATATAAATAATAAGTGGCAAATAATGCCTATAGATGATTTTTTACCTTATGATAATAAAATAAAAAGCTTTAACAGTAATATTAAAAAAGATTCATCTACAGTAGAAATTTGGAAATTGCTTTTGGAGAAAGCAATTGCAAAAGCTTATGGTGGTTATGTGAATTATATACTATTAGAGCCACATACATTATTCAATTTAATCACAGGTTTTAACTCAGTCATCTTTGAAAACAGCAACTTTGATTTATTTACTTATATAATTGATTGCTTAAAAAACAATTTTTGTTTGTGTGCTAAATCACCCAATTCATTAATTATAAACAATTGCAATTTGCCTGATGATTACTATTTATCAATAAAAGATGCTTTTGAAATTATCGATGAAAATAACGATAAAATTAATTATAAAATATTAAAATTGAGAAAGCCTAATGAAAACTTTAATTTCGAATTTGAATTAAAAAATTTTGATTTTATTCCTTCTTCCAATGAGAATATTTTTCAAGAGATTTTAAAAAAAGAAGATTTTGATACATTTGGATATTCATACTTAAAATATTCAGATTTTCAATCAAAACTAGATAATTTATATTGTTGTATGAGTTTTGTTAATGATGAAAATTTAAAAAATTTGAAAAAACAAAGCAAAATTTTTACAATTAACAGGAATATTAATCAAAATCAGATTTCGAAAGGAAATAGTTTAGTTCAAAATAAAAATGAAACGGATACTCAAATTTTTTCTATTAATAAAAATTCTATATTATTAAAGAATGAAAGTTCTCAAAATGAATCACAAATTAAAAATAAGAATGCTGATCCTAACCCAAACAAAGACAGCAAGAGTAATGAATCAAATTTTGAGTCCAATAAAAATGAGATAATTGCTGATTCTAAAAATGGACTTAATAGTCAACGGGAAAATAATCATAGGTCTTTAGATCAAATGGATAGAATGGATAATAAAATAACAAATAATTTAGAAAAAAAAGAAAGCCCGATTCCTGTAAAATCCAATGTAGAGAATCCAAATGTAAAAAAAGAAGCTCCAAAACTAAAAAGAAAAGGAAGCCATGATTTCGGACCTGAAAAAATTGATATAGATAGCGGAGACGAAGTAAAGCCAGTTCCTATAAATTTAGCAAGCGAGAGAGAAGCTTTTAAAGCTAAGTTTCAAAGCTACATTAATAAGGCAAATGAAAAAGAAAAAAAAGCAACTGCTACAAATAATACCAATTCTACACGTGATAAGAACCTGAATTCTAGTGAAGTTAAAAAAGAAAGTATTAAATCAGAAAAAGTTAAAATTTTATCAAAAGAAACAAAAATTGAAATAGAAACCACAAATAATGAAAAAACTAAAGATTCAGCAGGTCAATCAAATGAAATTAAAAATCAAGAAAAAATAACTCAAATTTCTAGCAAAACCTTAGATAATTCCACAAACAATTTTAATAATAGTAATATAAATAGCAATAGTAATAGCAACTGCAATAGCTATAGGATAACTGAAAATAATACACCTGTATCTAACAGCATTTCTAGTACTCCTGAATTCGATTCAAAAAATAATCAAGGTACTCCAATATTTAAAAAAGAGGAGAAAAAATCGGCATTGAAAAAGCTAAAAGAATTTGAAATGGGAACAAGCGATTATAAAAAAATGGAAAAAATGAAACAAATGAATGAAAAAAATTCAGAGCATAACGCAAACAAAGGATTAACATCTGAGCAAATTTACGAAAATTTACGCAAAGAAAATAAAAAAGAAAACTTAGTAAATAATGTTCTTTCTTCAAATCAAATAATAAAGAAAGAAGAATCCTTAAAATCTGAAACAAAAATTAAGAATCCAGAAGCAAATTCAGATAAAAAGAATGAGAATATAGTCGATTCTTTAAAAGAAATAGTAGATAAGAACAAAAAACAAAAAAAAGAAGAAGATAATAGAAGACTTGAAATGAAAAGAATCGAAGAAGAAAAAAGAATAAAAGAAATAATTTTAAAAAATGAAATGGAATATGAAAAAATAAAGGAAAAGGAAATCTCCATTAAAAACAATGATAAAAATGCATCTGATGTAATTCCCTTAGAACTTGAAAATAATAATAAAAATACAAAAACTGAAGAACCTGCCGGAGATATTGGACAAAAAAATTCTTTAGAATTATCACAAAAATTAACCGAAAAAATCAATCAAAAAAATGAAGAAAATAAGATAGAAAAAAAAAAAAGTGAAGCTAAAATTCAGCATGAAAAGTTTGAGATTGAAAATGAGACAGAAATTCATGAGAAAATTGAAGATGAAAACATTTCAAAAGTAGAGTCTCAAGAACAAATTGATAAAAATTTAAACATAGTTGAAATTACAACAGAGAAACTTGAAAGTGATCTTAATAACATAGAATCAAAAAATATGGAACAACAAAACGAAATTATTGATTTGAGTGATTTCAACACTGAATTTTCCGATTTACGTAAAAGTACTTTCAAGGTATTTAAATATTTCAAGGATTTAAAGCCCAAAATTAATAAAGGTGAAAAATTTCTTGATAATAAATTTCCACCGGAAATTAGATCATTTATCAACAATGATAAATATTCTTCTCCTTTAAATAAAGATCTTAAAAAGACTCCTTCTTTATTCTCAAACGCAGCTAACATAATCAATACAAATAATGACACTTATGATAATTCAAAAGTTAAAACAAAATTGCTTTCACAAATAAAAACAGAAGATATCATTTTCAAAAGAGCTTCTGAAGTTTTTGATAATTTTAAAATCATAGTCAAAGGAATTGAAAACTTAGAGCTTACAAAATCTATTTATGAACAATGCCTTTATTGTGTTTTATCTTGCTTAGCAAATTCACCACAAATAATCTTTAATTTAATCCGAACCTTGGAAAAAAACGACTATGGATTTTATGAAGTTAATTTATTTATAGATGGAATTTGGCAAATTTTTTATTTAGATGATTTTTTCCCATTTAGCATTCAAGATAATAAGTTTATCGGTTATTCTAATATTGATGATCAGCTTTGGCCAATGCTTTTAGAAAAAGCTTTTGCAAAAGCATGTGGAGGTTATTATGAAATGTATTGCACTGATTGCTCGAAGTTTTTAAGTGCATTTACAGGAATGGAGTCAGGCCATGTAAAAATTATAAAAAATGAAATCTTTGATTTTATTTATGAGAATATAAAGAAAAAATTTACATTAATATGTAATACAAAAGATTTTGCAAAGAATTCTTCAAATCAAGTTGTAGTTGAGAAGTTTGGACTTAAGCCTTCTTATTATTATGTTATTTTAGATGCATTCGAATTAGAAAAGAATGAAAGTAAAAGCACGAAATTAGTCAAAATCGGCTGCCCTTGGGAAAAAGTGGAGTTTAAAGGGGAATGGTCTATTGATTCCCCTAATTGGGATGAAAATTTGAAGAAAAAGTATTTTAATAATACTTCTAAAACAAAGTTTGGCTATGAGTATTTAACAATTGATGAATTCGTAAAAAATTTTGATACAGTTTTTTTCAATTTAAATCCTTTTGCCAAAAACGCTGAAGAAAATTGCATAGAAGATTTCAACGATGATTTAAAAGAAGAACAAATTGAATTTGAAAGTGAGAATATAAAGCAAACGATATACAGAACTGACTTAAATTGTTTTGCAATGAATAATCATCAAATTTGGATCAATCAAAAACTTGATTCTTACGAATTCAAGAAGAGATTTTCTGATCCTTTTTTTCCACCTAATAAAAACAGCCTTTATTCTCTTGATAAGCAAGGAAACGACTTGATATATGAAAATGCACGAATAGAATATGAGCTTGTTTTAAAATCTAAAAAATACGAGAATATAATCTGGTATAGAATATCAGAAATAGAGGATATAAAAGAAAAGGCTGATTTATCCGTTTTAGAGGATGTAAATTCTAGTACAAAATGGTCTGATGTTTTTGAACAAACTCCTTTTGATTCATATTTTCAAACAATTTTAGTTTGCTTATTAAAAAAACCTGCTTACATTGATAAATTAATTAGAACTAAGAAAATAAATAAATTTTGTTATTATGAGGTATTATTATTTATTGATAATACATGGAAAATAGTATTTGTAGATGATTTTGTACCTTATGATATTGAACGTAATGAATTTCTGGGGGTAAAGCCATTTCAAAATCAAATTTGGCCTTTAATTCTTCAAAAAGCGTGGGCTAAAGTTTGTGGGGGATATTTGAATTTAACAATAATGAATCCAACTTCTTGTTTTTGTGCATTAACAGGCTTCGAATCTGGCTTATATGAAACAGCGAAAATTGATTTGTTTCAGTTTGTTTATGATTCACTCAAAAATGGTTATTTTTTAGTTGCCAAAACAAAAAGAGAATATAATTCTTTAGGTGCACAATCAAATTTTTACTATGTACTTACAAATTGTTTTGAAACTAATCAAAATGGGCATTTTTTTAAACTGCTAAAAATCAGATCTCCATGGAATGGTTTTGATTGGAGTGGACAATGGTCGCTTTCATCTAGTATTTGGGAAGAAGATAAAAAGCAAATAATGTGGAAGAAATCAATTTTCGCAAAAAACGGCTTTTTTATAGTTAATTATGAAGAATTTACAAATAATTTTGATTGTCTTTTTTTCTGTTTCACAAATATGAATCTCAAAGAGGAAAATAAATTACCAAATTTTCAATTAGAATTTGAAGATGGAAATATAAATAATTCAAGCATTAATAGTAGTTTGGTATCAACTGGAAAAAAAAGTAGTGGCACTGCTCTTTCCAGTAAAGTTGGTGAGCTGAAAAAATTAAATTGTCTTACTTCATCTAATTACGCAGATTTGCAAATGATGAAAATGTCAATCTCAACTTCTAGTTACTTTTCTACTACAAAATACATCACTCCAATTAACGGTTTTAACAAATACGACAATTCAGCAGAAAATTTAAATTTGGATAAATCAGATTCATTATATTTTTGGAATCTTGAAGCTCGCTCAACATCTAACATTTTGGACATTTTCATTTCAAAAAGCAACCAAAGAAAAAAAAGCAATGAAAAAGTATTAGATTATTGTTATACTCCTGGAAGCAAACCCCCTCAAAAAGATCATTCAGTATTTATTGAAGACTTACTTCAAATCATTAATGATTATCGAAAAAGCAATTCAAAAACTGTTGCTTCACAAGATGAAAAGAATCTCATAAGGCTTTTAAAAGAAGAAAAATCGGTTGCATCTTTATTATTCAGTCTTGAACCAGGTTCCCCTCTTGATTCGAAATGGTACTATAAAGAACTTAAAAACAATGGAGTATGGCTATCACAATACGATATTGGTAACAACCATATGGCTTTTCATGCATTAAAAAAACACATAAGAATGGGAATTTACAAAGGCAATCTTCAATGGGGAAGGTGCATTGTTTTCGAATTTTTTTATGATGATGAAAATTCAAACTTTTTCTATTCTTTTGACGGAATTAATATTGATGGACAAAAGCAAGGAGAAGGAAAATACTTTAAAAAGATTGGATCAAATTATTATGCAAATGAAATTGTTGAGGTTAATTTTACAAACAATTTAGTACAAACAGGAAAATTTTTGATGCCTGATGGATGTATTTGGACTGGACCAGTAAAAAATGATATTTATAAAAATGGAACAGGTACTATCAAAACTCCTGATGGAAAGAGCTGGCAGTGTACATATAATATGGATACTTTTATTAAATAAAATTTCTCATTAATTAAATTTTTTTGATGGATTGATTGATTTTAAATTTTTACTTATTTTATAATTATAATAATATTCGTTTATAATATTTAGAAAGTAATTTTTTTAAAAAATAATTAAGCAATTTTACTTTATTTATTTAGATTTTAGAGATAAAAGTTTATTTAAAAAAAATTCTCTTTTAAAAATATAAAAAAATTATAATTTATAGACTTTATTTAAATGTTTTCTAGAACCTGTGTAATTTGGATCAAATAAAAATAACTGATAACCTTTAAATAATGTATTGGTTTAAATAATCCAGACTATATTTATTTTAATATTAAATTAAATAAAATATTTTATATTTTATAAAAAAAAATTTAAATTTAATAAGATAAGACAATTCTATAAAATTATCCCGTTAAATTTCTTTTAAGTATCCTTTATTTTTTTATATAAAATAATACTTAAATGAAATTTTGATAGAATTTGTTTATTAAGGAAATTTTGTAAATTTCTTGTTTCGCATTATATTTCTTAAAAATAAAAACATATACTTTGTTACATTCCAAATCACAATAATAAAAATTGCATGAATGTTTTTTAAAATTTTATTTTTTCCTATTTATTTTTATATAGAAATTTTCCCACTTTGCTTATAATCTGAACATTTCTTAAAATCTTTAATAATCAGTTTTACATGAAATTCAGAATCTTAAAATTTATATTTAGAAAGCCCTATATTTGAATAGAGAGTAGCTTTAACATATATTCGTAATCCTTTATAACTCAATCTTTTAATTTATCAAATCAATAATTTTTTAAAAAATTAATTTTTAGAGAGAATTACTTATGAAAGAAATATACAAATTTAAGAAAATATAAATGATAATATTTTATTCAGAATAACGGCATATAAATTTAATTTTTATATAAATTTATCCAAAATTAATCATAAAGTTGATTGAATTAAAAATTTTACAAATGATTTTAAATGTCTTTTAATAAATAAGAAATTTATTTCTTTATCACGCTCCCTAATTTATTTTTTCTATCATCTTACACTTTTCAGATTAAATTTGTTTTAATTAAACTAAGTTATTCAAAATAAAAGAATTTCAACATAAACATTAAAATTAAATAATAAATTTTTTTAAGAGTTATTTAGAATAAATATCTAAAATAATATCTTTCCTTACTTTATAAATAAAATTATATTTAAATCTTGAAAATTTTCCAATAAAATATAACGTGAATGAAAAAGGAAATAGCATTTGATAAATATTGCAAAGTCTTAGATGTTAATGCATTAATCAAAAATTCTTTTTTAAATACTGAATTCAAAAACGAAAATTTAGAGGAAGATTATCAAAATTTTTTGATTAAATCCTATCGCAATGTTAAAATAATAGAACATTCAATCTTAATATTTTTGCTTTTTTTTCGAGTATTTTTTAGCAAAAAAAATAAAAAATATGAAACCTTTTTTATTGTTGATCTATCAACCTCTATATGTGTATTTATTCTAGTTTTGATAACGCATCTGCTAATAAAACAACCTCTTATTATCAAAAATTTTAATTATCTAATTTCGGTTTTTGCTACTTTAGTCAATTGCTATTCTGCGATAATAGTTCAATTTTACTTTATTTCGAATCTAAATGGAGTGCAAATAAGAGAAGCATATGTTATGATTATAATAACTTTGTTCGAGCTTGTGTTTACATATGAAATTAATATTATTATTTTTCTTTTTTATTATTTGATTGTCGTTGCTACGCTATTAAGCATTACATTTATTGAATTACTCGTTGATAGAGAAAGATATCAGGGAATAGTAATTTTTACTCTGGTGGCGTTTAGTTTTTATATTTTTAAAAAGGATAAGTCTTATATTCTTAGACAGAATTTTTTGAATAACTATAAGCTTAATAAGCTATTTTCGTATTGCAATGATTTAATTAATAATATGAATGGTCAGCATTTTGTTATAAAAAATAAAAAAATTGAAATTTACAATGAAAATTTTAAAAAATTTATAAATGATTCAAAATATTTGAATAAAATTCATAATTTAAAATCATTTGATTCAGACAAAGAAATCAATAATAAAAATAGTTATGATATTAATATAAAAGAAAATCCAGATAAAGGTATTATTAACTTAAAAAAGGATTTATACCACAAAAATTTCGATGAATATCAAAAAATAAATAAAAAAAAAAATTTTGATAGATTAATAGCTGACGATTCTATAAATAACAATAAAATAATTAAAACAAATAATCAAAATATATTAATTAAAACTCCTATAATTAAAAATACTGAAGCGAGATGCTTTATTAATGAAGAAGCGATTCTCAGATCAAATGAAAATTTGGCTTTAGAAAATGATATTAATAACAATAAAAATGTTTTTGTAAATAATTTACACAAATCAAGTAAAATTGGATTTTTCTCAAAATTTTGCAATTTTTTCAAGCACATTTTTATTTGTAAAAATAAAATTGGTACAAATTATGCTAAAGTTGTTGAAATATCCAATCAAGAAACCATTGATTTACAAGGCAAAACATATTTTAAAAATTGAAAACAAAGATTCTTCACAGAGACTTTGAAGAATATAAATCAGATAATCTACTTGAGATTTTAGAAAAATTAAGGTTAAATTTCAAAGCAAACAACGAAAATTTTAATTTATTAGGCTTTTTTGTTTTAGAAGTAGAAAACAAATATCTTCAAGTGTATTTTAGAAAGCATCTTGATTTTAATGATTTAATTGATTTTCTTATCTATGATCTTACACAGTTAAAAGAAGCAGAGTAACTAGAGTTTAATCTCAAATCAAAATTTTTTGCAAAAATTGCACATGAGTTTAAAACACCTTTGAATTCAATAATTGGTCTGATCAAGAATTTTAATACTGAATTCAGAAACGAAATTGAAAACAAAAAACAATTTAAAAAAACATTTAATCAAATTGAAAATTTATCCAACTATGTTATTTTCTTAATCAATGATATCATTGATTATTCGAAGATGATATCAACAAAGCATCATAATATATTAGGAGACTCGATTAACGATGATAAAGTTAACATAAATAATATAAATCTGTCTATTAACATGGTCAATTTAAAAGAAATTACGAATTTTTGCAGTGAAATCACTCATACTCTATTAATAAATAAAGGAAAAGAAAAGACTATAAAAGTCGAAAATGTTTTTGATGATAAAATCCAAAAGCTGAAACTATTTTCTGATGATTTTCGCCTGGGGCAAATACTTTTAAATTTTTTATCTAACTCAGTAAAATTCACTAAATCAGGTTTTATCAAAATTATTTCAGAAATCATTGAAATAAATCCAATAGACTTTAATATATATCGATTGAACTTTGAATATAATATTGATAAAAATATAATTGATAAGAGAATTCCAAGTTTGAATTCTAGTGATGTAATTATTGATAAAAAAATTATAAATCTTCATAATGAAAAAGAAATTCGAGATAATATCGCTTTATCTCAAAATTATTTGGTAAGAATTTCTGTTAATGATTCCGGAATAGGAATTAAAGAAGATGAACTTCAAAATCTTTTAAAATTCAACGTTAATTTTATGATAAGCTCTTCGAAAAATTTCAATCAGGAAGGCAGTGGATTAGGCCTTTCCATTACTAAATTTTTAATAGAAAAATTGGATCATCAAATTCAAGCTGAGTCAATTTATGGAAAAGGAAGTACCTTCAGTGTATTAATTAAGCCACAAAAAAGCAAATCAAATAAAGAACTTGAACATAAATTTTACTTGGAATTACCATTAGAAGAAGATAGAGAAATTATTAAATTCAAAGCCATTACTCCTAGTAATAAAAATAAATTACTCGAAAAAGAATCTTTCTTTTCATCAAAAAATAAATTAAATAATACAAATCAATTATCATTTGATAAACACATTAAAAAACCTATTTTTTTTAAAAATAATTATCTTAATTCTTATATGAAAAATAAATTAAGTAAAAATACTTGATTTATTTTAATAGTGATAAACTAGGAAATTGAACTTTCGCAAGCAAAGAAGATGTTAGTAAACAAAATGAATTTAACCTTGAAAATAATAATAATAAATTAACTGTTAATGAAAAACATTCAAACTCTGACTTTGAAAAGAAAAAAGGAAATCAATTTCTCTTTTACGGTTTTGAAAATGATTCAGGAAGCAATGATAATAAAACAAAAAAATTGGAAGAGAAGGAAATTAATTTTTTATTAAACGATTTTACCATTAAAAGCAGAGGACTTAAAAAGAAATAACAAAAGGATTAAAAGTATTTATTCTAAAAATAGGCTTAACCTGAAAAAAAAATTGGAATACTATTTTAAAAATGATTTCCCTGGCGAAATTTCTTCAGATTTTTCAATAATTAGTAAAAGAAGTAAAAATGCAAATAATAAATTAAATATCAACATTATCAATAATGAATACAATAAATATTCACAGAACTTTAATTTGAATAAATCATCTAGTTGCTTCTCGAAATTTAAAAAAGCAGCATCTTCTTCAAAAAATTGCCAAGATGAAGATCATTCTAGTGACATTGATAATATATCCTGCATTAACTTAACACATAAAAAGGATGAAAATAGACGAATAATACTAATAGTTGATGATCATAAATTCATCAGAGAGTCGCTGAAAAAATTGATTAACAAAATTCTCGAAAAAAAAGACCTAACTAAGCATTTTATAGTGAAAGAAGTAATAGATGGTAGCTATCTAATTAGTCAAATTGTAAATGATCAATTTAATGAAAATAAAATTTCTTGTGTTATTACAGATGAAAATATGGAATTCATTAATGGTTCCGAGGCAGTTAGAATTATCAGAGAGTTGGAAAAGAACAAAAAAATAAAACCGCTGATTATTGCTTCTTCTACTGCTTTTGAAGATGAAATGAAAAAAAAAGCATTAATGATGTGGGAGTTAATTATTTTCTTCCTAAACCTTGTTCTGAAAGCAATCTACTTAAATTTTTTGAGGAGTATAAAATTTTTGAATTTGAAAATAATCTTCCTAATAAGATTAATTTTCAAGTAATTTAAAAAGATAGACTTTTGTATACAAAAATTTCCCTTAAAGAATGCGTTAATAAAAAAAATTTCTAATTTTTTTTCAATAATTAGAATAAAAGTCTTCTATTATTAAATATTTAAAGATACTTTTATTTCGCTTATTATTTCTTGATAATTGATAATTTTTAAATTAATAAAAGAAATATTTATTTATTAATTAAATATCCAGAAATTTTTTAGCCTATATACATAATAAACACTAATCAAATATTTAATTATCAGATTGCAATTTGATTTTAATTAAAGTAAATGACTTTGTATTCGTTTTTAATATAATCTTTATCTTTGTTTTAATTATTAATAATACTTAAACATTTGGAGTCAGCAAATATTTTTCTTGAAATTTGATAAAATTTCAAGGTTTTTTATATATATTTTTTATATTCGTTACAATTTTGAATTAGATTACATTAAAGAAAAAATTAAACATTCTATATGTTTTTTCATTAATTATTTTAATATCTGAAGCTTAATAATATGAAAATTAATGACCCTAACCTATAATTGTTTTTATTTTAAATTTATTGCAAAATAAAATTAAGAAAATTTTAAAATGGAATCCAAAGCAAATAACCAAACAGGAAGTCCTTCTAGTAAATAAAATTAAAAAGCTTAATGATTTTTAAATTAATAGAAAAACCAACAGGCGCGATTGAAATTGATAAAAGTAAGATAAAAAATTAAAAAAGATCGTTTGTATTGGATAAGTGATAACAATCCTCCAAAATGCAAAACTTCTCAAGCTTTCTATTTTTGTATTGACGATAATTTAGTGTACGAACCTTTTTTTGAAGATTTTGGGCCTCTAAATTTGGCAATGACCCATAAATACTGCATGGAAGTTGATAAAATAATGAATGTATTTTTTGATTTTTTTAATTAAAAAATAAAAAAAATAAAATATTTCCTATATTTAAAAATAATAAATTGTGAATTTTAAAAATTTAATCAGTAAATTTAAAATTTCTATTCTTGATTTAAAAATTTAAACAATTTGGAAGAATCAAGATTACAAAAAACATAAAATATATCATTATACAAGTACCGAGTATAAAAAAAGAGCAAATGCTGCTTATTTAATGGGGGCTTATTTATTAATATGTAAAGGAAAAACAGCAGAGGAAGCCTGGTCTTTTTTTGATAAAATTGAACCATCCTTTAGGCCTTTTAGAGATGCTATTTGTGGAGATTGCACCTATGAATGCACTGTAAGTTTAATTAAATTTCTTCTTATTATAATGTTTTTATATATTGTTAAAAAATCTTAATTTTTCAGGTTTTAGACTGCTTAAAAGGGCTCGAATATGCAATGAAATTGGGATGGTATAATCCTCAATCTTTCAAAGTAAAGGAATATGAGGAATTCGAAAGGGTTGATAATGGTGATATGAATTGGATCATACCAGGAAAGTTTTTGGCTTTTTCTTCACCATCTGCAGCTCCTTACGATGCTGATGGGGTATATATTAAATTTAAAATATGAATAGGAATTAAAATTATTTCACAAGATAAAATTATGAATTATTAATAAATAAAAAGTATAGAACATTTACTCCTGAAGATTATGTACCAATATTCAAAAAATGGAAAATTGGAACGGTAGTAAGATTAAATAAAGCAACTTATGATAGAGAAAAATTCATAAAAAATGGAATTAAGCATGTTGATATGTATTTCATTGATGGTTCTACTCCTCCTGATAATATAATTGAAGATTTCCTTGAACTATCTGAAAAAGAAAAATATGGAGTCGCTATACATTGCAAAGCAGGTTTAGGGCGAACTGGAAGCTTAATAGCTGCCTATGCCATGAAACATTATAGATTTCCTGCAGAGGCATTTATTGGATATATTAGAATTTGCAGGCCGGGATCCATATTAGGACCTCAACAGCAATTTTTATGTGTATTTAAAGCTTACTTTAATCTTTTTGTTTAATAAAAAATATAATTATTAAATTAAAATCAAACAAACAATAGGATATACAAAATGCCATGTTTAAGAAAGGGGATGCTTTTAGAAAAACTAATAACATGACTGATGAAATGTGTTTGAAGTTGGAAAACTTAAAAATAAATTCAGAAAAAGTTTCTAAAATGTCCAAGCAAGATTATGAAATTGCGAAGAAAGGTGACATAGGGCAAGGAGATAGATTAGTAAATTCAAAGAAAAAGTAAATGAAAAATTTTGTGAAGTTAAGATATAAAAATCTAACAATTAATATTTATTTAATAATAATTATTATTATAGAAGTTTTATCATTTATAAAATATTATAGAGAGTTTTAATTATTTATTGAAAAGTATTTTGTTTAAATATTTAAGTTATTTAATTAATTAAATAACAATAAAAGCAAAAAATACTTAATTAAATAAATAGTCTATAATATAAATATAAGAATGAAATTTAAACTATGCTATAATTAATTCAGTAAAATTCATTAATTTTTTAAGGCAATTTTATATCTATAAGATTATTATTCAGAAAAATTTAAATATTAATTTTTTAAGAATTCATCAACTTTTGGTAATTTGTAATTCTTGCTATTTAAATAATTTTTAATCTTCTCTTTTTCTCCATAACCTAAAATTAGTAAAAATTTCTCATAGAAATTGTAAAATATTATATTTAATTTTAATTCACTTCTTCTTCGCTTAATGGTAAATAATATAAATTCGGCTTAGTTTCTGTTTTTCTAAAAAGAGTATCTAAGGTCTTAACTGGTTCTTTTTCATTTGAATTGTTATTTGCATTTGCTTAAAATTTAAATTAAGATTAATTAAAATATAAATTGGAAATTGGTATAACTTAAATAATTTTTACCAGCATTATTTGTATTCAAACTAAAATTTTGATTATTTTGTGCAGAGTTTAAATTGATCAAATCTTCCTTACTATTTATAATATCTTATGATTATTTAAAGTGATTAAACAATTGAAACAAAATAATTTAATATTAAAATTCTCATTTATTATACTTCTCATAAATTGCCTTTCTCTTTCATTAATAGTATTTTCTTTCTCATTATTTAAAGAATATGTTGATATTTTCTTTTCGATCGCAAAATTCAATTCATTTTCATTGGAAAATTCAACATTTATTTTCCTTCCGTCTAAAAAATGATTTTTACGAAATAAATAATACCTGTAGGCCATGTTATCCCGTTGATAGTTTCTCTTGTTTTTATTGCTTGTTCAATTGTTTCGAACTATATTTAAAATTAAGAATACTTCAACTAGGCAATGGGTTTTAATTTGATCAAGCCAAATTTTAACAATAGCTCCAGTTCTTGATAATAACTCATTTAATTGTTGAGATGAGAAGGGTCTTTGTAAATTAGTAATTAATAAAACTTTTGATTCAGTGTTTTTAACATTCATGTTTATCGAATCGCCTTTTCTTTATTATTTTTTATTTTACTTGAGTTATTTGACTTTTCTAAAGCATCTAAAGATTTTTATATAAAAAACACTTCTCAAAATTTTTACTTTGAGTATTTTCAAGTTGTTCCATTTTTTGAATTTTTGAAAAATAAAAAATAATAATAATTAAAAACAATAAAAATTTTCGAATAAATATAAGATCATTTTCTAAATATAAATCTATTCAAATCTATTTCAGATTTGATTAATAATTTATTAAAATTAAGCTTGGGGATT
>Ga0194116_10004262_pt1 | contig 16526 bp, 18 predicted proteins | sample TA2MahsurfametaG_4_FD_148617 | JGI IMG/M metagenome (GOLD analysis project Ga0194116, IMG submission 148617) | Freshwater microbial communities from Lake Tanganyika, Tanzania - TA2015008 Mahale S9 surface | ecosystem: Environmental > Aquatic > Freshwater > Lake | place: Tanzania: Lake...
GGCACTTAGGCCCATTTGTTAAAATAGGATCATCTTGTTTCAGATGTTCAATCATGGCATCTAAATCTTGCCGTGTAATATTATTTCTCATCAAAGGATATTTCATTTTAACCTCATGTATTCAAAACTAATTGAGAACCTTCTGTATCAAATCTAAAAGGTACCCATACTTTAATTGATTTCATTTCTTCTCTAAATTTTTCTTGGTATTCAGATGGCACTAAGAACATAAAGAACCCACCGCCACCAGCACCCATCAATTTACCACCAAACGCACCTGCTTTAATTGATTGTTCATATATGTTATCAATCCATTTCTCAGTTACACCTTCTGCTAGTTTTCTTTTTAATCTCCAACCAAGATTTAAGAAATTACCTATTGTAATAATTTCTTCTTGTTTGACAAGCATTTCTAAGGCTTCTTCTGTTAATTTTGCCGTGAGTTGTAATTGATTGTGATTAATGCCTTGTTTGATGTTTTCTACTTTTTTCTTTGACTGCACTTCGGCATGACGAGACACACCAGAGAAACCAAGCATGATGTGTGATTCTAATTCTTTCATATAGTCATTTGAAATTTTTAGTGTATTGGATGTCCATGAATACATCCCTGAGCCTGGCCCCATACGAATGACTTGTATGCCACCTTTTGCAGCAATGATTTGGTCTTGTATGCCAACATTTTCACCAATGATGCTTTGTTCAACATGAATTGCTTGTCTTGCCAATTCATCTTTTGTTATTGTATTGCCACGCATTGTATAGAGTGCATGTAATAGACCAACAGTAAAAGAAGATGAAGAACCAATACCAGACCTTGCAGGCAAATCACCATCGTGTGTCACAGAGATATCTTTCATATCAAGATACTGTAAACATGCTCGTGCTGATGGATGATTAATGTCATCTACTGATTGAACACTCTCTATCTGTGAATAGATAATTCGTGATTTGTAATCGAAGAATGGTGGTAATTTTTTTACTGTCAAATAACAATAGTTTGCCATTGCAGCTGATATACAGATACTTGGGTTATCATTGAACCACGCTGGATAATCCGTACCGCCTCCAAACAACGACAATCTATAAGGTGTTTTTGTGATAATCATTTTTCGCTATAAAAATCTCCATATTCAACCAACACAGTAGCTTTGCCATCTTTTCTTTCATAAGCTTTTGTATAAGCAGGCACAATATCTTCTGGTTCTTCTAATTTAATTATGTCAATATTTGGACACAATATTTTAAATGCATCAGTATAATCACCAATATGTTGATGTTGTGGATGCAAAGGTCTTTCAGATCCAATACTTGTGCGTATAATCATTCTTGGTTTATAATCTGACATTAGAGTTATTTTATCAACATGGTTGACAAGTTGATTTGTTGCACATATTAAAAAATTCCATCTTGGATAAATGCTAACCGGAATAAAACCTGCAAGTGCAAGACCTAAAGACATACCCATTTGTGTATCTTCAAAAACAGGCAATTCATATAATTGGTCTTTTGAAATGTCTTTTAGTGTATTTGACATTGCAGTGCCAGGATACTCAACTGCTTGGCCAATAAACATTACTCTTGGATCTTTTGATAACATCTCCATCGCTGTTTTAAGTTCTTCAAAATATTTCAAAATTGTACCCTCATTCCTGCACCAGCATGTGGATATTTTGTTTCATATTCGTAGTAATAAACATAATCATTATTTAAATTTTTATAGGAAGAATTATCTATACTCCATGTTTCATTTGTGTTCGTACAAACGGATTTGCCATTGTCTTCGACAATAAATTTAATAGGTAATTTGTGATTCATACTATATTTTAAATTTTCTGAAAATATACCTGCTTCAGCTGTCATATCACCAACGAAACAATAAACTTTAGTATCAATATTTTTTCGTTTCATTGCCATAGCAGCACCAACTGCAATTGGTATATTACCACCAACAATCGCTGAAGAATATATGTTATACTTAGGATAACATAAAGAAATGGATTTACCTTCTAGTATATCTTTTTCTAATTCGACAGGTGGAACACCTTTAAGTAAACATTGATAATGTGAACGCCAAGAACAAAATACCCAATCTTTAGAACGAATGTTTTTAAATATATCAATCAATTCTTTTTCATTACCATAGTATAAATGAATTGGTGCTCGAATTTTAGCCTTATTGAAATGATCGGCCATTTTTTCTTCGAATGATATGAGTTCTTCTTTAGTCACCTAATATTTTCCTTTTCAAACGAATCTTTGACATTTCTTCTACATTTTGTCTTGATTGTATTCCAAATTTATTTTCTACCAAATCTAAAAACGGTTTGTGTGAAAAGTAAGTATGCCATGCATCATCACGAAACTTCAATACTTCAGCACCAGATAGCGATTTAGTTCTTAATGGTTTACAATCATATGATAAGAAAGCAAACTCATCAAAAGTTTGTGGCAATTCCCAATTATTATTTTTGGCTTCCATATACAATGGACTACCAGGTAATGCCATTGCTGCATAGAAGTTTGCGTGTTCACAGTTTAACTCTAAAGCTAAATCTAAAGTTTCTTGCATTGTTTCTCTAGTATCTTCTGGAAATCCAAACATATAATTACCAAGAACATTAATATCGGCATCTTTAATTTGTTTTACCACTTCACGAATATTTACTTGTTTGAATCTACCTTTGTCAATTTCTAAACGAACCTGTTGATTACCTGATTCAATGCCAAGTGCCAACCAATTTACACCTGCATCTTTAAATAGTTTTAATTGATCTTCACGAACAGAATCTACTCTAGCATAAGCCCAAAAGTTAAACTTCATGCCACGATCCACAATACCTTGCAATATTGGTTGATAATATTTTTTGTTTAGAAAAAACATCTCGTCTGTAAGACGAATTGTTCTAACACCATTCTCATACAAGTATTCCAATTCTTTCAATATTAATTTTGGAGACCAAAATCTCATACCACGACTATCAGAAGATACAATGCCTTCGTCATATGATGTTCTGTTTACAATGTTAATCATACAGAAGTTGCAACCAAATTGGCAACCTAATGATGTATAAATTGCCGCAAATGGTGTACGACCTTTCTCTAAAAAGTTAGTATGCCAATAATGAGCCCGATAATTGTCTAATAAATTTTTATCTTTAGGTAATAAATCCCAAGCATAACCAGGCATTACAACATCCATATCATCGGTCTTTACTATGCATCCGCCTGTTGTTGGTCTTGGAAGTCCATGTTTTTTATACCACATGCCACGAACATTATCTAAATCATTTTCTAAATCTGTTTCTAATAAATCCAAAAGACCGTAAACGCCCTCATTAATAAAAGCAAAATCAACATATTTGTATTGAATTACTTCATGTGGTAATGCTGATGTATGTGACCCAATAAATGCAGTCTTTAAATTTGGATGTGATAGTTTTAGTTGAGTGACTAGAGATTTGGCACCAATCATCATTGTGGTGCCTGAATTTGGATTTTGTCCGTAGAGAACAAATACTACTAGTTTTGGCTTTGATGATGCAATTTGTTCTGCCGCATTTTCGTCAGTTGCAGGACAAGCATCAAAGTCCAATATACATGGTTCATGGCCTTTAACACGCACAGCAGAAGCCAACAATGCTGCCCATGTGGGCATTTCAATTGCCGAATATGTTTTTGCTAAATCTTGATATGCTTTAGATGCACTACTTGGCACCACGAAACACACATTTGACATAATGACCTCACGATAATAAAATATTTAGTGTAACTTATTCTTCTTCTTTTCTTTTAGCAGTTCAAACAATGCTTCTGGATCAATTTCTTCTTTCATATCCTCATCTTCATCATCATCTTCTTCCCCAAAGATGTTAGTAGAGTTTTCCATTCTCTCTTGGGCAGAGATTACAATTTGCCCGTAATAATTAATTAAATCATCTTTTGGTTCAATGACCGTAAGAATGTCTGAATCATAGATGATTGCTGAATTATCTTTAATCAGTTCAATTGGTAACCATGGCATCATCATCATTACAGTTTGACCAGTAGGCACTCTTTTGAAAATGATATGCATTGGATTTTCTAAAAGAACGGTACCTTGCTCTGTATCTTCAATGCAGTCTGCCATGATATCTTCACCACTTTGTAATCGGACAATTTTAATATTTGTATTAGTTGTTGCTTGCATTCTTGAGCTCTATGTTGTAGAATTTATACTTGAACTTTTCTTCATCGTATATTCTACACCTTTCAATAAAATGTTTCAAGGTGTAATTGGCAAATTTGCCTGTTCTAAAGTCATCTGCAATGTCAAACAATGTTGCTTCTTCTTTGTTTTCACCAAGTCTTAAACCACGACCTATCGATTGAAGGTTGCGTATTCTGGACTTGGATGGTGAAGCGAATACGATATTATGGAGATTACGGATGTTGACGCCAGTAGAAAAAGTACCATAAGAAGCAACAATGATTGCATCTTTTTCTTTTTCAGTAATTGCTCTAACAGATTCCCTAACTTCAACATCTGTGCCGCCAAATACAAAGAAGACATGTCGATTGCCTGCTTTATCTTGTATAATTGAGTGTAAATCTTTTCCATGTTTTTCCACAAATTGAAATAGTATAAGTGTGTTACCAGTTAAAGAAAGAACAAGGTTGCGAATAAATTCATTTCGTGCCTTATTCTGAACAATGAAGTCTATCTCTGTATTGTAGTCCCAATCTCTTGCTTGTTTACATAGTTCTTCGGGATACTTCAATACAAGACATTTAATTTTGAAACTCGCAAGTTGACCTTTATCAATCAACTCGAATGTTGTTGTTGCCTTGTAAACTGGCCCAAACAATCCTTCTAATACAAGTCGATGTGTTTGTGTGCCATCTAATGTACCTGTGGTGCCAATTCTGTATTTAGAGTTGACACAGCCAGAGAGAATAGTTGTTAATGATTTTGCTTTGAACTGGTGTGCTTCATCGCCCATCACAAAATCAAACTGTTCGAAGTAGTCAGCTTCGTTTTTATAGATTGACTGCCATGTTGTAATTGTAAGAAATTTGTTTGTATGTTTTTCTTTACCAGAGTATTGACGATGACAGTATTCTTCTGAATCGTAACCATAAGAATCAAAATCTGAAAACATTTGTTCTACCAATGATGTAGTGGGAACAATTAACAATCCTCTTTCATATCCTGCCTCTTGTAACCATCTTACGATAAGATAGATAATAAGTGATTTACCTGATGCGGTAGGAGAAAGCAATAACATTCTTTTGTTTCTTACTGCACTTACAAAAGATTTAATTTGATAGTCTCTTGGTTCAAATGGCAAACCAAGTGTGCGAATAAAGTCTACTGCCTCAACTAATGAGAAATTTTCTGTAGTTGAAATCTCATTGGCAATTTCAATCGTGTAGTCTCTCTCCTTACAAAACTTAATGATATAATGAACAAGACCGTGATAGATGGTAAATGTTCTAAGGTCAAATAGTCTTATGCGGCCATCCCATACACGGCTCTTATATGCCGGTGTGAATTGATAACCGGGAACGAAAAAGCAAAAATAGTCCGATAGCTCTTGTGCAACACTTTTATCACACTCTACCTGAATATGTGCTTCGTTCTTTTTATGTAAAATTAAATCAGACACCTTGTATAAATTTTTCCCAGCTGATGTAGTCTCTTAATTGAAATGTGCGAGAGTTAAGTTCTTTGAGAATTGCGGTACATATATCCACAATTTCATCGTGCATTACTTTTTGTGCAGAGTATTTGTTTAAGTCTTCATCACTCTCTAAGTATGTAGTGATATCGGATTTCAATACAAACGGAAATGGTTCCCATCCATATTTCTTCAGTTCATCATCATCTAATTTGCCAGTGTAGTATTCCCATTTCAACTTCTTCATCTTATTAAATTTGAATTCTGCTTGTTTTGACAACAGACGATGTTGTGATAGAATGTTCAAATACTTACTGTGCATCTTAGGAATGTCGAGCAAAGCCTTGCCTGGTTCTGTTCTATCGATAACAGAATCCTTGCGCCATTCTTCTAACAGTTCTTCTAATTGTTTCATAATATATCACCTCCGTATAGGAGTATACTTCAAAAGGAAATGTTTGTCAAGCTTTCTTAGAACATTTTTTCGATATCATAGTAACTGTACCGAAATGTGGCATCGGCAGTTAAAATGTTATCTGGTGCATCTTGCGTATTCATTATGAATGTTGACAATGTGGTAGGAAATACATCGTGGAATTTGAATCGGTATAGTGGTGTGTTTGATGATGAAAAAATACTTACCGCAGCATCAGAGAATTGAGGAAACTTTTCTCTTTTTAAATCGTTAGCAGCTGAATTATATTTGTTTAATCTAGGCAACTGACGATACTCGGCAAACTCTACAGGAAAAGTCATTGCACGAATCCAATCATGTATTTCTTTCCATGCAGTTAAGTCTTCATCAATCAAAAAAGTGACATTCAACAAATCGTAAATTGGTTTTTCACCTGGCGAGTAAATATCAACGAATGGGTTTGTAATGACTGCTTCAGATAAAGAGATGCCTGGTATCGTAACATTCTGACAAAAGTATTGCACATTTGGCACACGACCAAAGTTCAATGTGAATCGATTACCAATTAATGGATTAGGATTTGATGGGTTTCTTGTAAGTGCTGTCATACTAATATTTATGTATAAAAAAAGAGGCATCCGAAGATGCCTCTTTGAAGTAGTCCCTTTTTATAATAGTTCTTATAGGACTTTTCTAATTACATCAGGTTCTTAACAACAAAGCCACGATAGTAGTTGTTGGACTGAGCAGTCAGAGCACCCAGACCAGCAGCTGTACCTTCGGCAAACGGGTTGGCAACAAGACCGTATCGTGTCTTGAAACCAATCTTCGGTTGGAAGGTACCGGTGTCAACTGCACGAACCATTTGCAATGGAACATACGGGCAGTAGAAGATACCAGCATCATAGGCATTCGAACCTTTGTAACCAACAACAGCAAACTCATTTGTAGAGCCAGCCGGGAAGTATGGATCGATGTAAACTTTGATGCGACCGAACAGAGTACCAGCAAAAGTATTGCCAGTGTCATCAACTGTCAGATTAACTTGACCTTGCAGAGCAGAGTTGTAGTCAAGAATGCCAGCCATGGCAAGAGCAGAAGCAACATCAGACGAGCAAATCATAATGTTACCTTTACCTCTACGAGTCGTTTTGGCGATAGTATTCGCTTCACGCTCAATCTGGAAGGCAAGACCTTTAACTTTTTCAACCATCCAGCGACCATTGGAGTCGGTGTCAAGGTCAAAAGTACCACGGGTCGTTGTACCGACTTGGGCACCCAGTTTGGCAACACCGTAGATGGTACGAATAACTTCACGATTGATTTCAGCAAGAATTTCAGTAGACAGAATGTTAGCGAGTTCTGTCTCAGCATCCAGACCATGAACAGCCTTCAGGTCTTGTGCGAGTTCCATTGAGTATTCGGCTTTCAGAGCACGGGACTTGGCAGTAACCGTGACTTTCTCAATCGAGAACGCCATCTCTTGGAAGGTATTACCAGCAGCACCATCACCAAGGGCTTCAGCAGAACTGGTCGACATACCTGAAACAGCGAAAGCGTTCGAAGTAAAGGTCTCGGTCGTGTTAGCAGCAAGAGACAGACTGGTAATTTGTGCCAATTGAGCAGCAGTAATGGCAGCATTTGCACCAGAGAAGAAGGTATTGGCTTCGTTGTAGAATGCCTCAGTACCCGTTTGCGAGCTGAAACGGGAACGCATTGCAAAGATAAGACCGGTTGGGCCTGTCATTGGTTGCACACCACAAACATCATAAGCAATGAGGTTTGGCAGTGAACGGCGAACCAAAGAAATCAAGATTGGGTCGAAGTTAGCAACACCAGCACCAGTAGAGTTTGCTGGACTACCTTCGTTAAGAATATCGGTTGCCTTCTGCATTTCTTGAGCTTGATTCTCAAGAATAACAGCCGTAACGGCCTTACGATACGGGTCTTTAATTGGTTCGAGGTCTGGATGATCCAGAACGCCGCCCCATTTAGTTTGTAGTGATTCAGACAAATACATTTAAGTGTCTCCTTTTATTTACTTAAAATTTTGTTTTAGAAATTGCTTTAGAGACAAGAGCAACAAATGGATCATTAATCACTTTTTGTTCAGTTGCCTCTTCAACTTGTTCGTGTAGTTGTGTTTCTTCTGCCTTTTTAATGCCAGAAGGGAAGTAGTTCTCACGGATTGTCTCTAGCTTTTCTTGGTATTCTTCCTCTGTGGAGAACTCAACACCCTCTGCGAGTGATTTGATTTTTTCAGCCTGAGTAGTCGTAAGACCTTCGCAAACTTCACGGGTAACTTCATTCTTGCGGGACTCTACAAGAGCCTTGGCATAAGAAATGCCACGCTCAATTTCTTCGTTGAGTTTGCTTTCCAATTCTTCAACTTTTGTAGCAAGTTCGTCAACGAGGTCAACTTTTTCTGTTGGAACATCAATGTAGTGTTCAGCAAACAGATTACGCAGACCAGCAATGAATTCTTCGGTAAGTTCGGCACGAAGACCGGACTCAATAGCAATTTCGTTATCAGCAAGCCATTGTTCAACAACATAGTTGAGATAGTCATCAACTTTGGTTGTCAAATCAGACTTAATTTGGTCAACTGCCTCTTCAAGCATCGAAGCATATTTTGTTTCGATTTCTTCTTCAATTTGTGTTACTCGGTCAAAAACACGAGCTTCAAAAATTGTGGCAGCTTTTTCTTTGAATTCTTCAGAGATGGTAGAATCATCAGAGAAAAGAGAATCAATATCTTCTTTCATTTTCTTTTTCATCTCTTTTTTATCTTCTTCATCTTCTTCATCTTCTTCTTTGTCATGTTTTTCTTCTTTATTCAAATGAAGTTGAGTGTCGGCAGAAGCCTTAGAAGGTTTCATTTTGACAGAAGCAGCGTTTGATGCAGCAGCACCATCACGAACACCTTTAGAGGTATCCATCTTAGCCGAATCATCATCCGGTTTGTAGTTTTCTGGTGTAGGACCACCAACATCATCAATGGTCGTAGCCATTTTATGCATTGGTTCGCTCGGGGCATTTTTCTTACTTTGAGAAAGAATGTCTGCCGCAGCTTCCATGAGTTTATTTGTTGCCATTAGGAATCTCCTTATGATTTCTTATTTATAAAATTAAAGTTTTCTGAGGTAATTTTCAAATAGTTTAAGAGCAGTTTCTTCGATTTGACCCTTAGAAGCCCTCTGAATTGTTTTCTTAAAATGGGTATGGTCAGCTTCAATAAACTTGCCGTCAACCAGCATCCATTCTTTGTTTTCCATAATTCCTTGAACGAAAGCCCCAGGCGCTGATGGGTCAGCAACAATGTCGGCAGCAGTAGCAAGTTTCAGGTCATCTTGAACAAGATTGTAACCTTCTTTTGTTTGAACTAGAGAACCTAAGGCTCTAGATGAAACACCAACTTGAATGTCGTTGTTGATAAAATTCTCAACAATCTGACCATATGGTGTTCCAAGAATGAGTGCTTTACCATAAAAAGTATTGCCGTCTTCTGAGAGGGATACAATCTTGTGCGACACACGCTCGAGGTTAATTGATGGCGTATCTGGATGACCTAATTCACCCAATGCACGATTTGTATTGATGAATTCTTCTGTATATCTTTTGACTTCTCTACGCAGAGTGTCCATTTTATACATGCGATTGTTCTTATTGACTGTTTCGCCAACAAGAAATGTTCCTTCAATGTAAAGTTTTTTATTGCCGTCTTCTGAAGCTTCAGTAAGATACTTTACATTATCGATTGTTTCTGTAATTAACTTCATTTTACATTCCTGTAAGTGCTGGGCTGTAAGTAGCCGATTTTGCCAATTGCATCACTAAAGTTCCTGCTGTTCCTGTATGCTCAATGAAAAGATTTGCCGTTGCGTTGTTTGCAAATGTAATGTCATATTCATAAAGAACAAGATTGATTGGCGTTGAAATTTCCATAATTAATGTTCCACTTGCAGGTGCCGCACCGCCTGTGGTACTTGTTCCTCTATAAATTCTGTAAATGCCATTTGTTGAAGCAGACACTTGAGCAATAGCAGCAGAAGTTACTGTTTCTTCTGTTGTATTGGCAGAAAGATTTACCAAATTAATTTGTGTGTTACCAGCCGGACCAGTAACACGAATTGTAGATTTTGCTCTAATTGCATTTATAATTTCGAATGGCATTTTATCTTAGTCCCATTGAGGTGCGCCTTCTCATTGATAGTTTTCTTTTCAATAGAGAACGGCGAAGTTTTGCTCTTCTAGTTGTTTTCCATGACCGTTTCAATAAACGGGCTTTTCTTAATCTCTGTGCCGCAGGTATTCTTCTTACAGTATTGCCTACGATACGATAACCTTTAATGCCTGACCGTCTGCGATTCTTTTGAACAACAATACGACCTTTTGCATTGCGCCTAATTCTACGGCGCACTCTTGTAATTCTTCCCATCTTAATGAGATTAGGATTTCTTTTCTCATCAAGTTGTTCTTCTACTTCTTCAAACATGTCTGCCTCGACATAACGCTTTGCTTCTGCAAGTCGTTTGGCAGTAATTTCATCTAAACGAGCTTTTAATGCTTCTCTTGCTTCGTTTAGTTTACCTTCTAAAATAAAATCTATAAATTTCATTTGACTTTACTGAAAGCAAAAGATGCTACTTTCGCAAAGTGTTCTGGTGATTTATGCACCATGTCAGCCAACTTCTTTTTGTTCTCATCATTTACTGCTTTATGAACTTGTGTAATTGCAGATGCTGTGTAGTGGTCAACTTTTTTTGTTTGACCATTGGCAAATTTAACTGTGCTTGTTTGTTTACCATCAACAATTTTATGCAATTGATCCATTACTGCTTCTTCAATCTGTGTTTCTTCTGCTTGTAAAGGAGAATCAATTCCTTTACCATAAGGTATCGTAAAATATTTGTCTAACTTCTGATTATAATAAAGAGCAACTTTTGTTTTGTTTGGATACATACGAATTGCTTTTCGTTTCAACATCAAAACAAAAGGCGGATCATCAGGTATATCATCTGTTGCTTCTTCAATCTCAAATTCTTCTTTGACTTCATCACCAACTTTAATACGATGCGCTCTTACTTTACGACCAGAAGGACCAATTTTGTAATCGGCAGTATCTACTATTGCCTCATCTAACTCTACATCTTCACGAACAGCACGGCGAGTTTGTTGAAAGATTTGTTTGTTGTTTGAAATTAAATCAACCATCTTATTAAAAAGATTTTGAAGAATCATTCTGTCGGCATTATTGAATACCGGTCTATCTTCTTTCATCTTTTCTAAAATACGATGAATTCTTTGTAACTGTGCCTTATTCGCAAGACCAGCTCGAACAAGCATATCAAACTTGGAATAGTCTGACTTTTCTTCTTCTGTTAGAATCCTAAATTCTTGTATCGATTTCATTTTAATCTATAATTTTTTCAATCATTAACTGAAGGTTTGAATGCTGGTTCGCCTCTACTAATTCTCGCATATCTCTTTTCTGCTTTTTCAGATGATTTCATTGTTGTTGCTAATCTTTTATCATCTGGATGGTGTTTCAATGTTGCTCTATCTAATCCAGCAGAATATCCTTGACTTTTTGCTCTCTCGCCAGCTTGTTTTTGTCCTTGACCTGGAATGAATTTTCGTGCTAATCTACTCAGTGTTGATGCGCCCGATGGTTTTTGAACTGCTGCTACATGATGACCGTCTGTTCTTTTTTTCACCATGTCATCTTTGCTGCCTCTATCAACTTCTCTTCCAGATGAAGAATGGATAAGTGCATAGCTTGTTGCTTCATCAAGTTCTTCTAATTGTTCAAGGTAAAGTTCTTGGTCTTCTTCTGAAAGAGCATCAAATTCTTCTTGTGTTAGAAGTTCATCTTCCATTGGTGTATCAGCAGTATCCTGCACTTCAATTTCTTCACCGTTGTTGTAAAGAGACTGAGCAATTTCAATCTTCTTTACTTCTAGTGATTCAAATGCACGGGAAGAAAGAAGGTCGTTAATTAAATCTTTTGCTTCATTAGCATTGCCAGAAGCAACTTTGTCAATAAATGTTTTTGCGTCCATGGTGGATTCCTTTTGAAATTTGTTTTATCGCCTATTTAGTAGAGAAGAATACCGTTCTACTTCTGCATCAAGCATCGGCGTCATTGAATCTGATGCACCATTTTCCTGTGTGTTATCTTCAGGAGGGTAATCTTCTGCTGTCACATTGGCCTGTTCAAATCCAGGTTGTTGCATTGGTTGTCCAATACCCTGTTCGGATTCTTTTGCCATTTCTTCTTCCATTGCTTCAACTTCATCATCTGATTGTTGAAGCACATTTTTCTTAACCCACCTAGCAGAAAAGTATCTACCAAGATATGGGTCAACTGTTGCCAATAATTGCAAACGAGAAGTCAACAATTCTGCATCACGCAGTTCAGTAAAGTTATTATCTTTCTTGTAATCGTAATAAATTTCTTCTCTAAATTCACGCCATTCTTCTAAGGTACAAATACCTTTGAGAACTAATTGTTTTTCTAATGCATGGTCAAAAATTTGTGAGAATTTATTGCGAAGACGAATAATGAATTTAAGAAACTTAACTTCATCACGGGTCACTTCTGTTGTGCGACCAAGACCAATCATACCACCTTGTTGTGGTTCTAAACGAGAGATTGGTACATTCAGAGATTGTAAAAGTTTCTTTTGAAAGTATTTTACATCTTCTAACTCACCAAGGTTTTGACCAGCAGGCAGAGTTGTAATCTCAGTACCTTTACCACCTTCTCGGCGAGGTAACCAAAAGTCTTCTAGCATCGACATATGTTTGCGGTCATCACGCAGTTCACCTGTGTTGGCATCGTATACCATTTTGTTACGATACTTGACCATGATATCTTTTAGATACTGTTCGGCTTTACCTCTTGGCAAATTACCCACATCGATATAAAAGATTCGGCGTTCTGGTGCCCTCGATATGCGATAAATTACAACGGCATCTTCAATCATTCGTAACTGATTGAGAGGTTTAATTGCCTTGTGAAGATATGAGATAACAAATGTGTTCTTTGCATCCATCAAACCAGAATTGACATTGATGATTGAATCTGGTGCAATTCTTAAACCAGAGTTGACTGATGCACCGTAAGATTGTGATGCAGTACCACGGTCAGAGTAGACATAGTATTCTGCAATTGAAATAATGATATCGGCGCCAGTCTTTGGGTCTTTACCTTTTTTGATTTCTCGTACCTTACGAATCTTACGAGGATCAATGTATCTTAATTCTTGTATACCTGCTTTTGGATCTCGGTCATCTACTACAACATGATAGTAAATGCGACCATCAATATACCAACGCTTAAACAAGTCATCAGCAAGATTACCAAAGTTAAGTAACTTCAGAATCGTTTCAAATTCTTCACGAATTTTCTTTTTGACTGTCTCTGGTTGTTTGAGTTTATCTACAACGATATCAACTGTTCGACCAGAAACATCGTGTGTGATTGCTTCATTGACAATATCATCGATGGCTTGTTCCAATTCTGGATGATTGGCCATTTCACGATATCTTGTGATGAGTTCTAATTCATTGCGAACGGCACCTTCTAAGTCAACATATGTGCCATAATATGCATTTTGAGTGATGGTAACTGCGCCATCATCAATTGCTTCCGTTGGAAGTGCAAAAGATGGTTGCTCAGGGTCTTGCTTCTGAACAACATCTTTTGAACCGAGGGTGAACCCGAAGAGCTTGATTGCCATTAATTATCCATTCTAAAAATTGATAGAGGGAAAATTCCCTCTATCTTTACACTACACCGTATTCAACAGATTCCCACCACTGGTAGGACATTGTTACTGTAAATTCTTCAATCGTATCATTTGAACCCCAATCAACATCAATTGGAGTAACATCTGTAGGAAATACCCCAATAAATTTATACCGTTTGATAACATCGCCTTTTTTACCAAATTGCGTAACATCTCCATCAACTGTATAACCACCTGGGGCAAGTGCCAAAGGACTACGAACATTGAGTGAATGGGAATTAATGCCATTCATCCATCTTTCAAAAGCGTTTCTAACAATGAAATCTTCATCGTTGATTACTGAAATTGTCCAATCAGCAAATGTTCTATTACCAACAAACTTTAATTCACGACCAAAGTATTGAACTGGCACAACACCTAGCGTAGCGCCAGGTAATTGTGCAGTTTTACACATGAATGTTAATTTTGATTGTGCGTTTCCTGGTTGTGAGAATCCAGGAAACGGCATAGAAACTTCAAATAGATTAGGACGAGCACCGTCCCCTACCATTTGGCTTCTAAATTCGTTTACGGAAAATGCCATTTTTTATCTCTCCTGTTTCTCTATTTATTAGAAGCGTCCAACGATTTCTTCAAACGAAACCGCTGTTCGAACTGCAACGAAGTTAAGTTGAATGAAGTTAATCGACCGAGCAGGTTTAATGTAGATATCACCAACAAATTCGTTGCGGTCAATAACTGCCGAAGTGTTATTTGTTTCATCGCACACAACACGGAAGTCAGTAATACCACGGCGACCTTGAACATCACGCAAATATGGTTCAATCAAAGCAACAAACTGCGCCCGTGTGAATTGGTCGTTAAACTCAAACAAAGATGAGCGTGCTGCACGAGCACAGGCCTTTTCAAGCACAATAAACAGTCGGCGAACATTGATTCTATCAAACACAGATGGTTTACTCAACATCGTTTTATCGCCAAACAGAATTGTTCCTTCGCCTTGGAAAGAAACAACCGAATTAATGCCTTTTACATACATGTCATCTCTGTTGGCCTTTGTTGGATTCCAAGCCAGTTTAATGACATTTTTAACGATGCCTCGATTAAGACCACCAGGTGAGAACCATGGATCTCTTTCTAAATCTGTTCTTGCACAGAGTCCAGCAACATCACCGTTTAACGGCACATAACGATATAAGTTATTATACTTATCGAACTGGTATTTGTAACCAGAGTCCATAAAGGCATAAGAAGATGAAGTAAGTGAATTTCTGTAAGCAATAACAGAAGAAGTCTCACTACCAGCATTATTTACAACATCTGATTTTTCTGGTGATAAAAATACTATGCAGTCTTTACGAACTTCAGCAATGTTACTGATTAGATGTGTTGCCAGCGTGGCGTTACCTGGGCCAGAAACAATCAACGAAACATCAACTGAATCTGGATTTGCAAAGTTGTTGTATGCAGTAATTAACTCTGAACTATCAATTGTTCCGTCAGCACCAGCAGTCATGGACGCATAAGTTGGATTATTCAAATTGGTAAATGTTGTTCCACTTGCAGTATTTCCCCAATTTGTAGCACCATTTGGATGTGACATCCACCAAATGTAATTTGATTGTTCATTAATAACTGTTGGATAATAGTTAGAAGAACCATCACCGTTTACTGCATCAGAAGCTTTTGAGATAAATGCATATTTTTCAACAGTAGTATTGGCAGTACCAGTAAATTTAGCATCTTCGTCAACAACAATGATGTGCATTTCATCATTTACACCGCCAAGTGCCTGGGCATAATCAGATGTTCCTGGTTCAACACCAAACTGATCCGCATATTGCCATTTGCGAAGAACTGCGGTACCAACAACAACTGAAGAAGTTAGGGCAGTAGAAACAACGACTGCGGTTGCGTTTACAGAAGCAACACGGATATATGTTGTTCCACCATCAACAGAAATGAGGTCTCCAGATTGCAGATTTGCCGCAGCATTTGCCGTTCCGTTGACATTAATGACAGTAGCACCAGAAGCTACAGCGTTAGCTCTTAAACTATCTGTGACGGTTAGATTTGAAGAAAATGCCTGTGACGATGGGCAGATAGAAATTCTTAATGAATTTCCTAAGTCTCCTGCCCAACGAGCTGCGAACGGACCGAAGGCAGTGTTAACGGCATTTTCGTGATTGTTGTAGTAATCATCTTCATTTTCAATAAGAACACCAGAACCATTTGCTGTAGCATTCAAAGTTGAAGTGGTGTTTGCAGCACGAACAAGTCGCAAAGCATTAGAATATGCTAGAAAATTTGCGGCTGAGAACCAATATTCATAATTAGTATTGTTTGGAGTACCAAATCTTTCAGTAAGGCGAACCTCATCGGAAATGGTAACTACTTCATTAGCTGGTCCCCACGCAAAAGGTCCGGCAAAGGCGCCAACTGAAGTGGCAACTGAAGGCACAACTGTAGTCAGGTCAATTTCTGATACATTTACGCCTGGTGATAGCTGAAATGCCATGGATTTCTCCTTTTGTTATCGGGTCAATTTCTTTTTATTTTGTATTTATGTTTTTATAAAATTGAGGATCTATACCCTCTTTCAGTCCACACATCGCCAGAATCTATTAAAACCTCTTCTCTTTTGCCGTCATCAATAAACCCAACAGGCGTAAGGTCTTCTTCTGCTGAGAGATTTTG
>Ga0194116_10004263_pt1 | contig 16525 bp, 21 predicted proteins | sample TA2MahsurfametaG_4_FD_148617 | JGI IMG/M metagenome (GOLD analysis project Ga0194116, IMG submission 148617) | Freshwater microbial communities from Lake Tanganyika, Tanzania - TA2015008 Mahale S9 surface | ecosystem: Environmental > Aquatic > Freshwater > Lake | place: Tanzania: Lake...
AAGTTATGTATATACCGATTATCTTTCTTCCAAAGAATTGGTAATTAAACGTGATGAATTAGAAACAAATGTAAGAAATAAACTAAATATATCATTTAATTCATCTGTATCCGCTTTGTTTTATGAACACAGTATGGGACAGTCCTTTCCCAATTTTGTATTAAAGTCTTAACTCCAATTACGACGATTTAACTTATCTTTATGCATTTGTTGCATAATTTCAGCTATAGCTTTTTCTTGTGGGGTTCTATAGTCAATTTCTTTGTCTGTTTCCGTCTTATCATCAGTATCTTCTATACCCAACATTCTTAATTTACTATAGTATTGAGGATCTTTTTTGAGGTTATTCACGACATTTTGTTTGGCTACTTGTTTATCTTTTAATACCATCTTCTTCATTTCATAGTCTATACCAGCAATTACTTCATCAGGAGTTACCTTGTATTTAATTTGGTCAACTGCTTTATCATAATCTTTTGGATCTTCAGCTGTATAAGGTCCAAAAGGAGCAATTGTTTGCATAGATTGTTTATCTGTAGCAGTAATCTTGCTTTTATCGGTTAATGTACCGAATTTATTTGGATCTTGAGATACATCTGGACTGCTAAATGTATCTACATTAGATGCACCTGTAATAGCCCCTCCTTGTCCATAAGGCAAGCCTTGCATCATTCTATCACCAGTATCACCTAATTCTTGTAGTTTAGACATATATATAAATATATGTACTTTCAGAATAAATGTCGTTATGTTATCTTAATATGAAATTATATACATTTTATACCGAATCACATTATTCAATGTTTGAAAATTTTTTTAAAAAATCAGTAAATCATTTTAATGAATATGAATTAGTTGTAGGAACAGGTAAACAACATTGTAGTGACGGTGGATTTAATAGTGAAAATTTCGGTAAAACAACATTTGAAAAAGTAGAATTTTTAATTGAAACTAATGAATGGGAATCAAATGAGGTAATAATGTTTTGTGATGTGGATGTAATTTTTATAAAAAAAACAAAAGACTTTTTTTTAAATGAAATTAACAATTTAGATATGATTTTTCAAAACGATGAAAACACTTGTAATACAGGCGTTTATTTATGTAGAAAAAATAAAAATGTAAAAGCTTTATTGGAAGAAGTTGTTAAAAACAAAAACAATTTTCATAATGAACAGTTAGCATTAAATAATTTGATAAAAAATCATAATATAAAATATAAATTACTGAATGGTAAAGTTTGGAATGTAAATTCTATAGGTTGGAATCCTTGGGATAATAAAACTAATATTAAATTCCCAAACGACATCATTTTATTTCATGCAAATTATATCGTTGGAGTAGATAATAAATTTTTAGCATTAAAACTGGCATATGACAAATTTTTAAATTTTGCAAATGAAAAGTATTGAATATCATTATAAAGTTAATAAACAAGATGAAGTGATTTTTGAATTTCCAAAAAGTTATTCATCGCCGTATTGGGCATTCGGCGATCAAATTGCGATTTTAAATATGCATTTATATTTTAATAATCTTTTAAATTTAAACGGTAAATTAAGTATATTTGATATAAATGATGACGATGAATTATATTTAGCAAAACTTTTTTTCAAAGAAAATTTAACAAAAAAACAATCTACATATTTGATAAACGTTCCAACGGAAGAGAATATTATTTACAATCAATTTGGCGAAAATGAATACCATAATTTTTTCAGAGAAATTTATAAAAATGTTTATGTTAAAATAATTGAATCTAAAACGAAGAGTAAGATTATAACATATTCATCTGAAGCTAAATCTTTTGTTTGTAAAAAAACCCCTCCGTTTTTTAATGAGGGTATAGATAATTTAAAAGAAACATATAAAGATATTAATTTTATTGAAATTGGTAAAAAAATTAAATTACAAAAAACAATCGAAAATATAAATAACGCCATATTACATATAGGTATAGATAATGGCATTTCACATTTATGTAGGTGTACAGATACGCCATACTTGTTAATAGAACATGAATGGGATGTTACAAGAGGATTTCCGGAAAATTATTGTAGTTATAAAAAATGTAAAACTTTAGATGAAATGATATCTATAAACATAGGTTGATAATAATTACAAATGCCAACTTTACTTAATATATTTGAACATTCAATTGATTGTGATCTTATTTCTAAAACAGGGTGGATTTTAGATTTAGGATGTATAAATTTTAATTTCTATAAAGAATTAAAAAAAATAACGGATAACATCATATGTGTAGATCCAAATCCTAAAATAAAAGATATACCAAATGATTGCATTTTTATTAATAAAGCTATACATAATATAAATAATCAGAAGATTGATTATTTTATTTATGAAGATGAACATGGAAATTCATTGTTTAAAAATGAAAATGATTATTGTCCTTTAATTGGGAAAACACAAGTAGATACTATTTCAATTGATAGTATTATGAAAAAATTTAATATAACACAATTCGATTTAATTAAATTTGACATTGAAGGATCAGAATATGATATACTACTAAACATGGATTATACTATATCGAAACAGTATTCCATAGAATTTCACGATTTTAGAAATTTTTTAAATTTAGAAGATTTTTATGAAAAATTTATTGAAAAATGTACTAGACACTGTGACATTATTCAACATGAAAAAAGTAAACACGCTTGGGAACCTGTTGGCAAATGTTTTAATTATTGGGACAGTTTATTTGTTTTGAAAAAAGAATTTTATAAAACTTAATATGTTAAATATTAATGAAGAAAATTATCCGGAATTATATTCATTGCCTATTGAAAAAAGTTTAGAATTTGCTTCGACTTTAACTGATACATCATATATTGAAAATAATAAAATAAAATTTCATTTTTACTGGCATATTGGAAAGCCATTTGAAAGAAAACAATCACTTCCAATTAAGTCATTTTTTGCAACTCAAAATTTAGAAAAATGTGAAATTTATTTGTGGTCAAATGTAGATCTTTCAAATAATGAATACTTAAAACCATATTTAAATCATATTAATTTAAAAATTTATAATCCAGTCGAGGAATCTAAAAATACTGTATTAGAAGGATGTAATGAAATTTTAAATATAACCGATTCAAAATGTTATTTAAACGGCGATTTGTTTAGACTATTAATACTTCATAACTATGGTGGTGTTTATGTTGATATGGATATGGTTTTATTAAGAGATTTATTACCATTGTTACCATATGAATTTATGTATAAATGGGGATGTTTACCACATAATCACGGCATAAACGGCGCTATAATGAGATTGTTTAAAAATAGTAAATTATGTGTCGATCTATTAAATGAACTAAAACGAAGTGAAATAATGCCAGACACATATATTTGGGATAACATATTATATTCAAAGGTTAGAAAATACAATAAAAATTGGCTAGTGTTACCCAGTGCATTTTTTAATAGTGAATGGCAAGATGATTTGGATTTGATATGGACTACTCAAACATGGAATGGTTTTATTGATTGTAATTACAAATTATATGACGGATGTTTTAGTTGGCATTGGCATAATAGATATGACTTTAAAATTCATCCAAAATCAAAATGGGCTAAAATTGAAAGTATAATTGATGAAAAATTAAAAACCCGATCAATTTTTAGTAACTAATCCACTTTTTTAATTTTTTTGAATGTATATGTAAATTAAATAATTTATATTTTTTATCATTTGAAACTATAATCGGTTTTTTATTTTCAAATATTAAATCATACATTTTGTTATGTATATATCGTCCTATATAATGATGAATAGAATGATAATGTGGCGAATGATTATCATAAATGCATATATATTGTCCCCACGACGAAGGATCAAAACACATATTAAATTTAACATAGTTAATATCATGTGGAAGTATTGGAAAATTAAAAATGCATTCATTTTCTTCTTGAATAATTTTTAATAAACTCATTTCAGTTAAATGAAATTTTTCAACCACTTTATTATCATAAACAACATTTCTATTTTTATACATCGTTTCTAATTCAAGTTGTCCTTTTTTAATTTTTAAATATAATTGATTTATTATCTGAGTTAAAGAATTTAAATTTTTAGTATAAAACATACCACATACCAAGTTATTTTCGTTGGATGGTGTAATCAAATTTTTTTCATCCGTAATTTTGTTCATAACATTTTCAAAATTATCATATATCAATACATCATTATCAAAATGAAAAATATTTACCAAATTTAACTTTTCAATTAATCGATGAATATAAAAAAATCTTTCAATTGAAGTTCTCCACAATGGATTTGATTCATTCATGTAAAAATCAGATTCTGAAAAAAAAGAAATATAGTCCGATTTTAATTCGGTTAAATTAATATATTTACAAATCTTATTTAAATTTGGGTTATTATCTGAAATAAAATATATGTCAATATATGGATTATATTTCTTAATTTGATGTAATGTAATCGTAATGTACTCAGGCAATCTTCCTTTATGAAACAAAACTATATTCATGTCCATACATAATCAGATTGTTGTACAGCTGTTTTATAAATCCCATTTTGCGATCCTTGTAAAAAAATAGGTGGTTCAACCCAGTATATTTTTAATTGATTTCTAAATGTATTAATGTGATAATCTATTGGTCTATGTGTTCTTTTCTTTTCATATAAAAATTGAACAGCTCGTTTTGTATAAATAATTGAATCTGCTGCTTTTACACCAAACTTATTTTCATAAAAAATTTTATCATTTTCAATATTATTTGGTTTTAAATTACATCCGTTTCCTAAATAACAGATGTCACAATCAATAGGCATTTTATTTAAAATTTCAGTTACTTTCAAAAAGGCATCATCTTCAAATATAACATCATCTTCTAAAACCAATGTGTATTCAAAATTATTATCAAAATGATCTTTAATACAATGATAATGTGATAAATAACAAGCTATTTCAGGTCGTCTTAAAATTCGTATAGGTGGATCTCCTGTATTTGGATCAATATGAATATCCGTATAACTGGCATCAAACTCATAAACACTTTTAATCTGACTTTCAGTTATATTTTCTCTATCATATTGAGTAACCCATTCGATATTTAAATTCATTTTTTTAAATTTACTTTCAAGATAATTTCGTCTATCGACTAATTTAGTATAGTGAATAATGTATATTTTATTTAATTTTTTCATAATCAGTTGCAATTATTTCTTTCAAATTTATCTTTTTTTTGTGATGATAAAATAAATTTTTAAATTTTCTATCAGTTAAATGAGTTCCCCAATGTGAAGGACATCTTTCTAATTGGATTTTATTTTTTATAGCCAATAAAGATAATATAGATTGATCGTGTCGGTGATCTATAAATCCTTCAAAATTATCACCTGTAATATTAGGTATATCAGTTACTATATTTTCACTTTCACAATATTTTAAATATTCGTTTAAAAACTCGATTGATTTGTTTGTTTTCTGATATAATTGAAAGGCAGCGTCTACTTGTGGACCATATATATATTGTTCATCTAAACAGTTCATTAATTTAAAACAGTCATATTTTGTCCACATGTAATTTTTCCACACTTGTCCTAAATGATTTGCGTTTCTATTTTCAAATAATAAAATTCCATCGTTTTTTACACAAAGATCGAATAATATATCAATATTTCGTATTACTATTATTCCAGAATCCAAATAAAGACAAATGTCTCCCCAATTTAAACATTCCATTGTTTTTAATATAAAATAAGGTTTCCAAATCCAATATCCAGCGCCACGACTTTTATTCAAAATTTTACTATTTTTATTATAAAAATTTAAATCGATATCTGATTTTTTGTACACACAACATTCATCAACCATTTCATAAATCGAATCTTTTAATAATTCACTTGTGCCAATGTATTCTTCTGTTGCATAGGTCACTAATACTTTTTTCATACTATATATACATATGAAAGTTCAAAATTTTGTTTTCAACTGGAATCAATATACCGATAATGCCATTACTCACGAAGAAAATTTAAGTAGGTTTGGTAAAACTATAGTTATAAATTCAAATATAAACTTTAAAAAAAAAGAATGGATTAATTTGAACGACGCATATTTTTCCGAACAATGGAATTCTTTAATTTCAAATATAGATTTTGACACCGATTTTGTATTTCACATTCAATCGGATGCGATAGTTCATGACTATGAAAAATTGTATTCTAATTTTTATGAAATTATATCAAAATATGAGGTCGGAATATATACACCTAATATAGATTATACTTGGCATAAGTATGCTCTTGAAATGTTAAATAAATTGGAAGAAAATATATATGAAGTGCCAAATACAGATTGTACATGTTGGTTTTTGAATACAAATATTATAGATAAAAATTCATTATTTAATTTAAATACTAATCGTTTAGGACACGGAGTTGATTGGTATTATTCTGCAAAATGTTTTTTAAATAAAAAGCTAGCTATTAGAGATTATAGAATTACTTTAAAACATCCATCGTCTAGAAATTATGATACAATAGAAGCTGGAAATTCATACTTCATGTGGTTAGATAAACAATCGTCGATTATTAAAGATAAAATAAAAGAACTGATGTTGTTTCATTCAAAAGTTCGTATCGACTGATTATGAAAATAGCTATTTTGACAATTGCTACAAATGAATATAAAAAATTATTTTTTAATTTTAAGCAGCAAATAATTGAAAAGTTTTTGCCATTGGAAAATAAAGAAATTTTTTTATTTACCGACGATTTGAATATAAATCATACTGAAATAATTAATATTCCACATTTACCATGGCCACTTTGTACCCTACTAAGATTTTATCATATTAATAAACATAAAGAAAAATTATTTAATTTTGATTTAATATATTATATAGATGTAGATATGATGCCTTACAGTTTAATAGATGAAGATGTAATTCCAACTGAAAATGAAATTGTATGTGTACAACATTATTGGCAATTTAATTCTTTTGATTCTTATGAAAATAAAAATGAAAAATCTACTGCTTTTATAAATTTTACAAATAATATAAAACCCCAATATTGTCAGGGTTGTTTTTTTGGAGCTAGAGTAAATAATTTTTTAAATATGTCTAAAAAATTGGAAGAAAACATAAATAAAGATTTAAAAAACAATATCATTGCCAAATGGCACGACGAATCTCATTTGAACAATTATATTATTTCTCATCCAAAAAAAATTTTAAATAATGGTTACGCACATCCACAAAGTATTCCTTTTAGTGAAAATAAAAATCAAATAAAATTTATTCACAAAAATTCCAATACATTTGGTTTAAATTAGTTATAAAGTACTTTTAAATCTTAATGGAAAATCGGGTATAAAATATTGTTGATCTCTTACCGATACTTGATAAATAAATCTATCAGATGGTATATACGATTTAAAATTTTTATTTTTATAAATTTCATTAAATATATAATCTATAGGCAAACTATAATTCCATTTATTTACTTGATTAATTATTTCTTGATAACAAGTATTTTTTATTATCATACAATGTGTTGTATGATGCCAATTTAAAGGAATATTAACATAATCATTATATCTTTCTTTAATTGTATCAGTATCGTGTAAAGGATGATATCCAACATTCAATAAATCCCAATCTTCAGGTAAATTATTAATAAAAGTATTTAATTTATCTTGCCAATTTTTATAAAAAAAACAATCGTCTTCAATTATACAAACTTTGTCAATTTTTTTTATTTTTGCAAATTCAACTATGGAAACAAACGATGAAATTAAACTAAGCAAAGCTCTGTGATTTTTATTTTTTAAATCGCCACCATCATTTACCAATATAGAATTTGTAATTATTTTTATGTCAGGTGCAACAAAAAAATCAAATTCAATATTATTTTTATTCAAATGATTTTTAATATAATTTACTCTATCCGAATTTAAAGTAGTTATAACAAATACTTTATCTACAATCAAATTAATCATGACTATTTAACTATATATGCGTTTTTCTATACTTACCTTTAATAATTATGTAGGAATATTAACTGATGCAATTATTTTGAATGAATTATTTAATAAAATTGATATTCAAAATGAAATTGTGTTTTTAGATAAAATAGAAAGAAATTATAAATCGGATGTTGGTATTTGGATACAGAATTATTATGAACACATGGTTGAAAATTTTAAAATAAATATTTTTTATATTAATGAAGAATGGTATGATTATCCAGTAGAAAATTTAAAAAAATTCGATTATGTAATATGTAAATCAAAATACGCACTTAATTTAATAAAAAATCATTGCAATGCCATTTGTATTCCATTTCTATCAAAAAATTTATATGATAAAACTGTTTTGAGATCAAATTCATATTTACATCTTGCTGGTAGATCTATACAAAAAAATACAGAATTAATATTACAACAACATGTTCCAATCACATTGATAGATCCTTTTAATAGATACAAACCCAAATTAAATTTGAATCATATCAATACTTATCAGTCAAACGAACAAATAAGTAATCTATTAAATTCACATAATATACATATATGTTGTAGTTTATATGAAAGTTGGGGGCACTATTTATTTGAAGGATTATCTACAGGTGCAGAAATAATTTGTAGTGATATTCCTGTGTTTAAAGAACAATTAGATCCAAATCTTGTACATTTTATTCCAACAACTGAATATCTTGATGAAGAATATTCATACTGTTCAGATAATAAAAATAATTTATATAAATTTAGAAAATCGTTTTTTGTAGACGATTCAATTTTGAAATACAAAATAGAAAATTTTAATCCTATTGGTAAAAATCAAGAAAGAATAAAACTATTTCATGAAATTATGTCGAAAAGTAGAAATAAGTTAATCAACTTTTTCAATTCTATATAAATTATCGGTATAATTATTTTCTATTTGAATATCGGCGAAACCATGACTATCCCACTGAGATTTAGTATAATTAAATCCGATTTCACCAATTTGATTTGCTCTAGAAACTACAGGTGTTACCACACCACATTTTTTAAAATTTAAATCTAAATTAGAATCAAATGATATAGTCATAGACCAAATATTTTTTAATACATTTTCCCAAAACTTTTTACTAATTCCAAATCCCCACCCGGATAAATATTTTACATCATAAATCTGTATTAATAATTCTTTTGAATTTTTTTTATAAATTTCGTGAGATGAATTAAATTGTCTATGTTTGTTAAGCAAACACAAAACGTTTTCATCTAATATATTAGTACTTAAACAATGTCGTATTAAATTGTATATGTCAGGCGAAACAATTATATCATCTTCTAATAGAATAGAAAATTCCGATTTAAGTGTATCAAAACAATATTTAAATCCTATATAATGATTTAATATAGGACCAAATCTATAATAATTAATTAAAAATGTTTTATTCCAATGATCAGGTATTAAATCTAACATTTTTTTTGAGTCCGGTTCTACCAAAAAAATAAAATTGCAATTTTCTAAATTATATATTTTATTGACATGATGTATATATTTTTTAAAATAATCGATTCTATGATCGCCGCCATAATATATGGGTGTTATTATGTTTAATTTCATAAATTTATTAATGACACATTCCAATACCACCAAATCCTCGACTGTATCCGTGCGATTTAATTTTGCCTGAACTTTTTTGCATATAATTTAAGTTTTTATATCACATGACAATTTTTTCCAAAAACTTATATTTTTTTAACTACAATTTCTATTTGACAAATTGCCAAACCATTTGTTTGATCTTCATTAAATTTATTAAAATCAAAATTTTCAAGTATAGTGTCACATTTTATCAATTCAACTTTTTGTTGAAATTTTTTTATAAAATCAATAATATTAATCGTTTTAGGTAAATTTGACTTAAATTCATAACTCCAAGATGTTTTATGATCGTTATTAAACATAGACGGCCATTTATATTTTTCATAAAAAATTTCATGTGGCACTGAAAAAATAATATATCCTCCATTTTTACATATTCGAATCCAATTCTTGAATGCAATATACGGATCAATCATATGTTCTAAACAATGTGAACTGTATACAAAATCAAAAAAATTGTCTTGAAATTCATTACAAAACATTGCATTAAAATTTTTATCAAGATTTATATCATATGGTATAATATTTGTTATACTTTTAAATATATTTACAGACAATAGATCTTCTCCACATCCAATATCAATGCCAGATCCGTTAAAATAAGAGTTATAATTATTTTTTACTCTATACTCATTTAATTTAGATGTTTCTTTCATACCAATATAAACGATTCATTTTTTAATTTATCAATAAACATACATTTGTTAATTTTTATTAAACCGGCACTACAATCATTGATGCCGCTATAAATATTAACATTTTCAGTATCGACTATCACATTCATAGGAAATATTACATCTACAATTGTAGGACAATTTTCTAATTTTCGTTTCCAGTTAAAATAAGTACCCAATGTACGCGTATCAAAGTTATTCATTGAATTAAATAAACAATCAACTGTATAAGCAAATGGATTTAAATATTCATCCAGTCTTAAAATACCGGTATAATATTTTAATGTAATACAGTTGGTTGTAATATAACTATGAAACAACAAATATTTAATTCCATTCACGTCAAATACATTTGTACTTAAGCCTGGACATCCATATTTTTCTATCCAGTGTTGCCAATTTATTTGTTTCTTATAAATAATATTTTCATTACTATCCATAATAGTATATGGATTAACGTGATAGATTATCTTGTCATTATAAAACTGCCAGTGTTTTTCAAAATGTGCATTTTGTGTTTTAAAATTTGTAAACTCTTTAGTAATTAAATTATACTTTTTAAACTCAACATTTATAATCTTTACTAGATCATTTTTATCTCGTTTACAACAACAAACACTTATTTCAGATTCATTTATAAATCTGGCATCTTCATAACTCCATAAATAATTATCATCGATATGATGTTGTAATATTACATCATCTTCATTGTCAACTATGTCACTTACCAATAATTTATCTTCAAACTTACATTCACGACGAAATATAGTTTTACCATTAAAATGTGATGGATTGAAATAGTTGTATGTACCATCAAATTTTTTAAGTATTTCAATTTCTAAATCTTTTAAATCAAATGTCATTTAAAATAATTATTTATTAATTCAATATATTTTATACATTCGTTATTAAATTGATCATCACAATTTATATCACAATTTATATCACAATTCAAACATTCTTTTAGATAATTTAAAAATATAGATGGATTATACAAGTATTTTATATTATCTGTTCTACAAAGATTAAAATTATGTGTCAATCCGGCATAATGATAAAAATCAACATTAGTTTCATTTAAAAAATAAAAATCGTCAGTTAATTCTAATAGATCACTTACAAATTTTCCAAAATGATCTACTAAAATATTATTTTGAGTAATTTTTTGTTTTATCATTGGAATTTTAAAATTTTTATTATCTAACTTTGTAATTTTTTCAAACCATCCGGCAGAAAAGTCTCTTTTTGTTTTTTTTATAAGTTGACTTTTAACTATTAAAAATGACGGCCAAATTCTGAATGCATTATCATAATATGATATTACATCATTGTTTGATTGTAAATTTACTAATGTGTTCACATCTATTCGAAAATCTGGTTCTAAAAAAAGTACTTTTTCACCTGTGGAAACATCCAATCCGATGTTTGTTGCAGTATTTCTCCAATCACAATTTGGTTTATTTTCAGAATATATAAAATTAACAAATTTTAAATCTTTCTCAATAAAACTTGAATAATTAAATGAAGATGAATCTTTTGTAAAAACATAAATTATTTTATTAAAATCGTTTTTTATATCGTGTAAAAATTTTCTGAAAAGAGGATAATCGAGTGATTCAGGCGCGACAATTATTATATCAGTATTTTTCATATTTTGTTTATCAATTGTTTAATTAAATTTTCGTCAAAATGTTCCAAATACCTTTTATCAAATAGATTTAAAGCAACATTTAAATTTTTTTTATAAGTTTCATAATAAAAAGTTTTGTTATCAATTTTTTCTAAAATTAATTTTAAATAAACAAACCTTCTCAAATATTCTAAAATTGTATTTTTGTCAGTTTTATATAAGTCTATAAAATCCAAGATAGGTTTTTTATTTAAATTATCAAATAAAAATAAATTGTAAATTGAAGATAAACTGCCTATATGTAAATCTCCAATGTTTTCATTTTGATTTTTTTTAATAGATAAATGTATTACATCATCAATTGAAGAATGATACGAATTTTTTATATAAGATATATTATTTGTCAATGAATGAAGTTGTAATGACAAAAAAACCATAGTATCAGAATAAAACGTATCAGTTGGAACATAATTTAATTCTTTAATAAAATCTCCAGAATTAAAAACTTTTTCTGAAAAATTTAAGTCCGTTTTATTTAGTAAAGATTTTTTACATAAAAAGTTTGTTGGCCAAAATCCAACATTCGGTCTATTATATTTTTTTGAAAAAATTTCAATCATTTTTTCCGAACAACAATTTCGTTGTACGCCTATAACTTCACATTCATTATTTTTTATTTTATTTAAATTTTCTTCTAAATATGCTACATCAAATATAAAATTATCCTCTTCCATTAAAAAAATAATATCACCTTTAGCTGTACCATATAAATTTTTTAATATTAATCCATGATTATTTATATTGTGTTTATAAAATATTTTTATTTTATCGTTTCTAAAACTTTCATAAAATTTATTTAACTCATTTTCAGTTTTTTCTGAAATTGTATTTTCCGTAATTAAATGATTTACACATATCAAACATTCATCTATTAAATGTTCGTATTTTCTAAAATTAGAAATCCAAGTTTGTAAAATTAAAGGATCTCCCGGCGTTGGTAAAAGCAAACTTATCATATATTTACAAGTATATTTTCTTTATATTTACATATATTATTCCAAGATAAATTAAATGTATTAGAAAAATTATAAATTGCAAATAAATATTCTTCTTTTAGAGAAATTAAGTCTGTATTATTCCAAAGTTCGTGAGTCGCTAAAAAATAACCCATTCTTCTTTCCCATTCCGGTTTAACATTTTCTTGATAACAATCAACAAACATGTTTTCTAATAATGGAAGTTTATCTATCGTTTCAAATATTGGCACTTTATTTTTTTTCCTAAGAGAACCATATATTCCCGAAGTACCACCAACCGAACCTATATGTATCCAATTTTCATATTTTTTATTAAAATCTATATGATGTCTATTGGTTAACCATGGAACATCTAATCTTTTTTTACTGTTTAATTTCAATAAAATTCCAAAAATATTTGTTATTTCATCAGAAAAATTTCTTTCGAGTTTATAATTGTTTAAAAATGTAAAAATTGTGTTTTCATTATATGTAGCTGAATATAATGCAACATCTCTACCATCCGATTTTATCTTATTTAAATTATTATCATAAAAAAAATTATAATCACTTTTTATTTTTTGAAAAAGATTTATATTAAAAAATAACATACTAGGAAAATATCCACCATTAATATCGTATCGCGTTTTTAATATCTTATATAAATCAATTTCATCTGACCATTTTTTAAAATTTTTATACCACAAATTTATTGCAAATGGATTTCCATCAGTTGTTATTACTACATTTCTCATATAATTCATCATTTAAATATTTTATATATGACATACTATCATCTTTTTTCTGGAAAATAGTTATTCCTCTTGGCGTATTAAAAGAAAAAGTTTGTACATCAAACTTATTAATATATTTGCCAAGTTTTTCTCTAAAGTCACCATATGGCCAATGTTTAAAATTTGGCTGATCTGTATTAAATGAATTAAAACTTAAATGTTTGTGTAAATCGTGTATTATAACAATTCCACCTGGTTTTAAGTTTCTATAAAATTTATCAAATTCTGAAAATCTAAGTATAGGTTCCGAATCTAATAAGATAAAATCAAATAATTCATCAGTTTCATATTTCTCCGCATGCAATTCTATTTGAGAAATAAAATCATTCAATTCTATTTTTGCATGTAATTCTTTAGCTTCTTTATAATATATTGGATCTAGTGTAGTGATTTTACCAAAATTATTGTGTTTTAGTGCCAAACCCATATAAGTGCTAGAAATACCAAAATGTGTACCCGTTTCTAATATTTTTTCTGGTTTTAACATCCTAACTAAACTATACAAAAATTCTCCAACTTCACATTCAACACCACCAGTGTTAAACATTTTATATTGAAAATTAGATGGTTCATTTTCCAAAATTAAATTTCCTTTATTCTTAATATATTCTGTAATAATCATACTAAATTTTCAATAAATTTTTTAACTTCAACAAATTCTTTATCAAAATCAACGACTTCTTTATACTTTTTAATAACATTATTTTTATAATAAGTATAATTATCAGCCATATATTTTAATTTATAAATTATTTGATCAATTCCATCATTAATATCGATAATAGTTTGATCTTTTTCATATAAAAATGAAGCCGTATTTCTCGTAAATTTACCGTTCCAATATACACCCGATGTTTTTAAATCTATAATCATTGGTTTACCACAAGCAAATGAGTTGTGAATGACATGACCATATCCATCGTCTTTTTTAACATGAAAAATAAATCCAAATTTGTTTATAGCATCTGCCATATGACTCTCAATATCATGAATATTTCCGTCTCGGTTTAAAGCGCCATAACATTTAAAATCCCAATCTGGCATTTTTTTTTCTAACTCAACTATTATTTTAAATTCATCCTCCATTATATTTTTAAAATTCGCAACCGATTTAATATTACATGTATCGGATGGTTTGAAAAATTCTTGATTAAATTCTTGTCTGTAAAATACTTTGTTAATGTCATTACAATGAATATATGTAGGATATGCGGAACTTAATAAATTTTTTGTATTAGTTAATTGTACCAAATCAGGAGTTATATTGTTTCCAACTTGCAATATTAATTTAGTTTTTTTATTATATTTTTCTATCATTCTTTTAAAGAAAATATGATTTTCATATAAACTAGAAACTATTATATCAATATCAGAATTTATAAACTCGTCATGTGTAATAGGTAAAAACATATCACGATATTTTTCATCATACAACCACGAATTTAACATTTGATCAGCAGTAGCTCTATGAGGATATCCAGAATATAAACCATCTTTATCCAACCAATCAAATCCGGTTGGTACAAAAACTTTAAAGTTAAACCTTTTCTTAAAAAGATAATAAAGACTTCTTAACAAAGCTCCGTGATGATGATCTACTATTACATTCATAAATTATTTAAAAATTCACTCCATTGATTTATATTTTTTTCTACGGAAAACATTTCTTCAGCAACTTTGATTTGTTTTTCAGAAATCTGTTTCGCATATTCATCGTTATTTAATATTTTCTGTATAATTTCACAAATTTCATGAATATTATTACTATATAAAGATTCTACTTTTGATAGTATATCACAAACTTCCGATGGATATCTTCCTATTTGTTCGTAAAAAAGTAGTTCTCCTATTGATATTAAAGGAATTCCCGATAAAAATGCTTCTACAAATCCCAATGTATATTGAGCAGGCCACGTACCTGTATAAAAATACGCAGAATTTTTTGACAATTCTTCTATCTGATCTTGATGTGTTATACATCCACCATTAAAATCATAGTTTTGATTATGTGGACCAAATAATTTAAAATCAAATTTTTTTGATAAATATTCGATATGTTTTGCACCACAATACATGCGTCTTTCAAAAACATTTTGACCAAATGAAATAACATTTTTACACAAATCAAGTTTTCTACTTTTAAAATCAGATTTATATTTTAAAAATCTAATTAAAACATCTTCTCCGGCATAATCATTTAATTCTCGTTCTTTTGGAGAATATCTAATTACTTTTACATTATTTTTACGATGTTTAGATAAATGTTGTTCATTTAGTTGTAAATTTTGACCAATTGTTCTTAATATTACTTTTTTATGTTTAAAAACTTCAACATTTAAATCAATCCAATCTTGTTTGTGCATAACAATTATGCAATCAAATTCGTCTACAAAATCTTTATTTAGAATTTTACCACACAAGCTTTCATCAATATTTTTTTGAAAATTTAAATGTGTATAATGACCCCACTTATCAAATAAGTTTTGATTTACATTTATATCTAATGCAGGTCTTATTGATGCATGAGGAGTTTTCGGATTAATATATCCGCCTATTGAAAAAACGTCATGTCCTAGTTGATTTAATATTCTTAATTCATCGTACTCAAGAACATCGTGACATGCCATGTATAATATTTTCATATTCTTTTTGATTTTATTTTTATATTGTCGATATTAAAGATTAAGTCATTATATATAGTTTCTAGAGTATCTTTAAATTTAAATTGAAAATCCGATTTAAATTTGTTGT
>Ga0194116_10004276_pt1 | contig 16492 bp, 13 predicted proteins | sample TA2MahsurfametaG_4_FD_148617 | JGI IMG/M metagenome (GOLD analysis project Ga0194116, IMG submission 148617) | Freshwater microbial communities from Lake Tanganyika, Tanzania - TA2015008 Mahale S9 surface | ecosystem: Environmental > Aquatic > Freshwater > Lake | place: Tanzania: Lake...
GTATAGCCATTATTTTCATACATAGCATTGAAAATATTATTGAGTTGAACACCAAGAAGCACTTGCTTGGACCAGTTGGTGGTTAATTGGTAGTTCAACATAATATTCGTGAAAGTGAATGGATTAAGGCTTCTTGATTTAGCCGAAGTATTATCTAAAAACTGTCTGCCTACATATTTTGTCATCCATTGAATTGTAAAATTTTCAATTGGCATGAGTTTAAACCCTGCATTTCCTAAAAGGTTCGGGGAGAAAGCTAAATCTGTTCTTTCATGCAAAATTTGAGCTTGACCTCCATTATCGTAATCGTCAATAAACTCAGTAAATGAAGCAATTTTATTTGCACTCAAGGTAAGCGCACCTTGAACCGAAATAAAAGACCTCAATCGAGCGCTACCTATTAATTCGATTCCCGCACGATAACTATCCTTGACATTTGTTCTCGTGTAACCCCCAACATCGTTAATTTGACCAGTCAAAATGAGTTGGTTGTTGTAATCCATAAAGTATCCGTTCAAGGTAAAAGAACTGTTCTTTGCACGGTATTGATAGCCTAATTCAATATCTGTTAAAGACTCATGTTTTGGTCGGTTCTCGGGCGTTGATTCTCTAAAATCTCTGCGTATAGGCTCGCGATTGGATCGAGCAATGTTCGCAAACACTTGTTGTTTTCTGTCAAGGGTGTAATTTACTGACATTTTAGGATTGAAAAAATGAAAAGGCACTACTTGTTGTAAATCAACTAGATTACCATTTACCACATCAATCCCGAGAAACTGATAATGAACGTATCTATATTGCATATCGAAACCAAGCGTTAAGTTCTGCGTTAGGGATGTACTCGTTTTCAAATAGTGGCTGGTCTCCGTCTTTTGTGCATTATTATCGTAATACCTGTCGCGTATTTCACTAGAAGACGCAAACCGCGCCCAAACGATCTCTCCAAAATGTGCTCCTAAATATGTATTTGTCGCGCCTCCAAACACTAAGTAAGTCTTTAAGTTGTTAAGTTGACCATTAATTGAATATACAGCTCCCACAAAGTGATTATCCAACCAACGTCTTCTTATCAAATCTGTGGATGTTACCGTGTCTTGCCCAAGAATTACATTGGATAAACCATAATTCGAAAGCTCATCTCCCTTGCGGTACTGTTCATAAAAGCCTCTTCCATATGTATAATGCCCTGCTACATTTAAATACCATCCACCTTTGAAGCGGTGGTTCAAGTGAAGTTGGTAATTGTCTTGTTGGTAATTATCCACTTCGTTCTCATAGGTATAAAAGTTATAAGTTCTACCAGAATTCAATAAATTAGCTCTATCTGCGGAATCCAGGTAATTTCTGTCTGCGTAAGCATTCATTGCATTTATATCTCCATTTATTCTGCTTTCCGGAGTGCCATACCAAGCTTGATACGTTATTTCTTTACCACTAAAAGCTATTGCTTTAATGACCGTTCTTTCGCCAACGTAAGCACCTGCGAGGTAATAGGAACTTAAATCAGAACTTGCTCTGTCTAAATAACCATTTGATTTTATCCGCGACAACCTCATTTCCATGGAAAATTTGTTGTTAAGTAATCCCGTTCCTGCCTTAATAGTATTTTTCATTGTCCGAAAGGATCCAAAGGAATTGTCAACTTCTGCAAATGGTTCATTGCTAATGTTATTTGTTTTGATATTTACACTAGCTCCGAAGGCGCCCGCTCCATTGGTGGAAGATCCTACTCCTCTTTGAAGTTGTAAGTTCTCAACAGAAGAAGCCAAATCCGGCATGTTAACCCAATAGACATCGTGTGATTCTGGATCATTGACGGGGATACCATTAATGGTAACATTAATTCGTGATGCATCCACTCCCCTGACACGAATTCCCGTGTAACCAACTCCCGCTCCTGCATCTGAAGTTGTAACCACAGATGGGTTTTCTTCTAACAAAAATGGAATATCTTGACCGAAATTTTTCTTTTTAAATGAGGAAATAGTCGACGACGACTTTGTGGCATTTTGACGCAATGCATTTACTGATATTTCCTCAAGGTTTCGGGTTTTTGAGAACATAGTGACCTCTATACTTTTGTTCACATCTGTTTTGGATGCAGTGTATATTTGCTCGTTATAGCCATTTAGGTTGAAAATCAAGGTCCAATTTTCTTCAGGGATTCTGAGGTTCTTCAGTACAAATCCACCTGATAAATCGGTAAAGGTTTGGTATTGATAATCCTTAAAAGTAATTTGAACGGCTGGTAGCCCTTTACCACTTGCGTCACGCACAGTTCCGTAAAGGTTAATTTGTGCCGCAGCATCAATGGCAACTATACTACAAATGAGTAATCCAATAATTCTTGTTTTCATTCGACTATATTAAACAAGAACAAGGGGCTAATTCTTGATGATTAAACATCTTTAGCACTTGTCATCTTCCCGCCGCAGGTACTAACCTGATCCGGTTCAATGGGTATAATCTCAGTCTAACTAATTAGACACCCCTTAGAGACCTGGTAAAGGTAACAATAAATACGAGAGTATGTTCTATGAAAATATTAAATCGAAAAATAAACTTAATAAACCATTTTAATGCTTAAGGATTTATCTTTATCAACCGAGGTTGCACATTGGTCAAAAGTCGGAACAGAGATCACCGGACGGAAGTTATTGGAAAATGCAAATGCCTCTGTGGGAATTCCAAACATGTTTTTGTCGCATACTTTATTCGAATTTTCATCATGAAAGGTACAAACGGCATATTTCCCAGGTTTTAAATCTTTGAAGGCATGCGTTATCTCTTTTCCATTGGGTTTTAACCTCACCATTTTCAGTGTTTGACCAACCTTTGGGAACTTCTTTGGATCATTATATAGGGCAATTTCTATGAGCCCTTTTTGATTTTTTAGCCCGGTGATTTTTACCGTGAGATCAACTGTTTTTTGAGCATTTAATTGATTAATCGAGAAAATAACGAAGAAAAGTAATAGTAATGACTTCATCTTAAAAATCAGTTTTAAATAATTTATCCATCCAAGGAAAGGTTGATGAGTAATTTCCAGTCAATTTTGCGTGATGATCATCGTGGTGTCTTGTTTTGCTTATAAATGGGATTTTACTCAACACAGGTAATTCAAGATCACTGTGAATATGTATTTCATGCAAATTTCTTAACAAACCGAAAATCCAAAATGCATAAATATTGATTGGCATAACAAGAATAATCGCGCCGAAACCAATAACTGGGCCAAGGGCACCTATCATCCATTCAAGAGGATGAGCATAGAGGTATTCTAGAGGAAAAGGCGTAGTGGCGCGATGATGAATTGAATGAATATTCTTCAACAAGAATTTATTCTCGTGCAAGTAACGATGATAGGCATAAAACCAAATGTCATCGAGAATAAATGCCGCTAATACTTGCACGGGTATTACCCACCAGGCCGGCCAAGAGGTTTCAAAGAAATCGAACATGTAATATGCTCCAAAAGCCGATAGGGAGATAAGCGTTATTAGGTTGAATAGAAAGAGAGGCATTCGGCTCCAAAAAAGACCTTTTTTGTATGATTTTGATTGAATGCGGTATTTGGCAAAAAGATTTGAATTTAAGACCACATAAGAATATAAAAATCCAAAGGTATTTGAGCCAATCAATAAAAGGGCGGTACCTATTGCTGCAGTCGTTGCATCCATTAACGCTGAACAAATAAATTATACATTGGGGTTTGCTCCAACCCTACTTCTCGTTCCTCGTAAAGTTTTGTAAACCCTTTATTTTTCAATAACTCTTTCATCTTTTCTAACCTTCCATTTAGGTCATGAACTTCCACAACCATAGACTTAACCATAGACCAATGTTCCTCCTTGATGCCAAGTAAGACATCCCATTCTGCGCCTTCACAGTCTATTTTTAGCAAGTCTATTTTCCTAATATTTTGATCAGTAATAACCTCCGATAAGGGTTTTAATTCGCACGGCACTTTTCGACTTCCACTCACCAGATAAGAGGCGATTACCCCTGAAAAGGCCGTGGGAATCCATTTCATCCACTTCATTCCCTCTGGAGGATTTTTCATCGTGCCTTTCACTGCATCTCTGAACGCACCTGGATTCTCGTCCCATTGTTCGGGGTGTAGGGTTGACAATGCAGGTGTATTGGGAAAATAGGTAAAGGTAGCAGTAGTATTTGATGAGGACACCCCGCATTGATATACATGAAAGCGCCCGTTGCCATGAACTTCTGCGTTTCTCCTCAAGACATCAGCTATTGCTGGGATAGGTTCGAAACAATGTACTTCCACATTTGCTGCTTTTTGCAAGGCGCGCACGCCAAAAACTCCAATATTGGCTCCGATATCCAAAACGACATCACCGTCTTTAATGGTTATTCCATTTTGAAGATACCCGTCTACATGGTGGTCTAACATTTTAGCTTCGGGTTTTCGGAGACAAAAAACTTTTGTGCCGTCAAAAAGAGTTGTTGACTTCATTATCTAATCGCTTAAATTTAATTAATATCCGACAGGCAACAAAGAAAATACGCAAATTTTAATGCTATAACGGATCTAGGAACGGATATTTATAATCGGTTGGAGTGACAAAAGTTTCTTTTATCGTTCTTGCAGATACCCATCGCATTAAGTTTAAAGCAGCTCCTGCCTTATCATTAGTTCCTGAAGCTCTTGCGCCTCCGAACGGCTGCTGACCGACAACAGCTCCCGTGGGCTTATCATTGATGTAAAAATTTCCTGCAGCATGTTCAAGCTTCTTTGTAGCCAAATTAATGGCATAACGATCTTGCGACATAATGGACCCTGTCAGTGCATAATCTGAGGTTTCGTCGAGTAATTCAAGTGTTTCTTCAAATTTGTCAGCCTCGTATACAAATATTGTCAAGACTGGTCCAAAAATTTCCTCGCACATGGTTCTAAACTTAGGATTCTTTGTTACTACGGTCGTTGGTTCAATGAAATATCCTCTCGATTTATCGTAATTCCCTCCCGTAATAATTTCGGCGTCTGTCTGAGACTTTATGAAATCAATGTAAGTTGCTATCTTGTCGAACGCCTTTTCGTCTATTACAGCATTGATGAAATTTGAAGTATCATCAGGACTACCTATCTTGAAGGACCTCACCTGTTCTGCAAGAATTCGATGAACCTCAGGCCATAAATTGTCGGGAATGTATGCGCGCGATGCAGCGGAGCATTTTTGACCTTGGAATTCAAATGCCCCTCTTGAGAGTGCTGTTGCCACCTCAGCTGGTATAGCGGATTTGTGGGCAATTACAAAATCTTTTCCACCCGTTTCCCCAACAATTCTCGGGTATCCGCGATATACATCTAAATTTTCGGCAATTTGTCGCCATAAATTTCGAAACACATGGGTTGAACCTGTAAAATGTAAACCTGCAAAATCCTTGTTTTTGAAAATAACCTCACCGGCAATTTGACCGCTCACTGTTACCATGTTGATTACACCATCCGGAAGTCCGGCGGCTTTAAACAATTCCATTATGATTTGTGCGGAATAAATTTGAGATTCAGCTGGTTTCCAAACCACCACGTTGCCCATCATGGCAGGTGCTGCGCATAAATTTGCAGCAATTGAGGTAAAATTAAAAGGTGTCAATGCAAATACGAAACCTTCTAAAGGACGATATTCCAAACGGTTCCACATACCGGGCAAAGATTCTGGTTGGTCCTTGTATATCTGTGTCATGTACTGAACGTTGAATCGAAAAAAATCAATCAATTCACAGGCTGCATCGATTTCAGCCTGAAAAACATTTTTAGACTGTGCTAACATGGTGGCTGCATTCATCTTGTCTCTGTATGGCCCTGCCAAAAGGTCTGCAGCTTTAAGAAATATTGCTGCTCTATCTTCCCACGGAGTTGCAGCCCACATTTTTCTGGCTTCCACGGCGCTTTTAATTGCCTTTTCAACGTGAATACCCTCGCCTACATTGTAGTATCCGAGTAATTTCTGATGATCATGCGGACAGGTTAATTTCCTTTTTTTCGTTGTATACACTTGCTCTGAACCAAGATATATAGGAACGTCAATAGGTTCTTGATTAAACATTTCTTTGTATTTCGCTAAAAGAGATGCTCTGTCTGCAGAACCGGGAGCATAGGACCTAACAGGTTCATTTTTAGCTACCGGTACAGTAAAAAATGCGTTTGACATATTCTAATTATTTCTTGCAAAAGTAACGATTGTTGGCTATCCTTGCAAAGAACAATGGGCGTATTGAATAGGGCTTTATTTTATTTGTTATTCGGGAGTATTTTTCTGGTCTTGAAATTTCCTGTTTTTGCGTCAAAAATTGATTATTCAGCGAAGACTGAAAATCCTCTGTCGAAATGGGAGCGGTTTATTCAATCAGATTTAGATTCGTGTAAAATACTTTTGTTTGAACTGAGTAAAAATATTCGAAACAACCCGAAAGAACTTGCAATTTTTCATCTAATATCGGGTTCGTATTGTGCACGTATTGGAGCGTATGAGGAGAGTGTATATTTCCTTAATCTATCAAAATCTCATTTTTTTCAACTTCAAGACTTCGAATTGCTCACCAAAATTCTTAACGAAATTGGCATTGCTTTTCACTTGTCTGGCAATCGGCATGAGGCTAAATATTATTATGAGCGTTCCATTGAAACTGGAACGAAAACAGGCGACGAATTGTTGGAAATATTGGCGGAAATTAATTTGGCGAGAGTATACATTGAAGAGGAAAAATATGAACGAGGTCTTCAGCATTTACAGCATTACATTTCTATTTCAAAAAAATTTGAAAAATTTGAAGCACTATCAAATGCGTATGCGAGTCTGGTTGATTTATACCTCTCAAAAGAGGATATTTCATTGGCCTTAACATATGCGAAAGAACTTCAATACCTCGCGGGAAGATCGAACAACAATAATGTAATGATTCGCGCTTTAACCAATCAGGCAATTATTGCATTCTACAATGAAGAAAATGAAAAGGCTGAAGATTTATTCCAACAAATTCTTTTCCGTCAAAAACAACAAAAAAACCCTCTGAAACAGTCTGAGGCATATTTCAATTTAGCGGGATTTTATCTGGATTTCAACGTTGCAACCTCCAGATCATATTTGGACTCGGCCTATCAAATAGCCCGATCAATTAAAGCATATTCGATGCAAGAAGACATCTTATTATTTAGGCAAAATGAACTCAAAGACCCTCTTGCATCAAAGGAACTTATCGCTCTTCAAAAGATCATTGAACAGGAAAAAAAAGCTCTTATTGAACAACTAAAAATTAAAAATAATGAGGGTAATCTTGGATATGAGCCAACATATCACATATTAATTTTTCTACTTATTGCAGGAAATATAATTTTAGTTATTGCCGGTATTTATAGAAAATTGGTTAATAGACAAAGGAAACTCAGACCTTAAAGATATACTCAAGAGAATTGAATAATTTATTTTTTGCTCGTGAGGCAAGCTTTTATTTGATCTCGCAATGGCGTCAATTGTTAACTTTGTAATATGCATTTAGAGAGGCTTCAACTTCATAATTTTAAAAATTACAGCCTTGCCGAAATTGAAATTTGCGAGGGCATTAACGCATTCGTTGGGAAAAACGGGAGTGGCAAAACCAATATCTTGGATGCTGTGCACTATCTAAGTATGTGTAAATCTTATTTAAATACAATTGACAGACAAAACGTGAAATTTCAAGAATCTTTTTTCAGTATTTTTGGAGACTGGATACAAGACGCCAAGTTATATTCAGAGCAGTGCTCTTTCAAGATTGGAGGGAAAAAAACCATCAAATTAAATAAGAAAGAATATGATCGTATCTCGGACCATGTAGGAAAATTTCCAGTTGTATTCATCTCTCCCTACGATAATGACTTAATCTCAGAAGGGAGTGAAATGAGAAGGAAATGGATAGACGGTATTTTAGTGCAATTAGACAAGCATTACTTAGACGATTTGATAAAATATTACAGAGCACTCGAACATCGTAATGCCTTATTAAAAAACATGTATGAACACCGGCTATTTGATCGCGACGCCATTGAAATGTGGAATATTCCCTTAGTTGAAACTGGTCAAAAAATATTCGAAAAAAGAACATCTTTCATTAACGAATTTATTCCTGTTTTCAACGATTTTTATCAACAACTCGTGGACGGAGGGGAAAGCACTGAAATTAGCTACAAGTCTCAACTCCAAGAGCAGAATTTATTGGAGGCACTGAAATCCTCTGAAAAAAAAGATACGTACACTCAATATACAAATGTTGGCATTCACAAAGACGATTTGATTTTCACTATTACAAATTATCCTGTGAAAAAATTCGGATCACAAGGTCAGCAGAAGACATTTTTAATAGCTCTTCGACTGGCTCAGTTTGATTGGATGAAAAAACAGAAGGGTTTTGCTCCAATCTTGCTTTTGGATGATATTTTTGATAAATTAGATCAAACCAGAGTGGAGAGGTTGATTTCACTCGTTACCAACAAATACTTTGGGCAGGTTTTTATAACGGATACGGATGAACCGAGAATGAGGAATTTAATGAATCAAATCAAGGCTGAAAAAAAACTTTTCAAAGTTGAGGATTCAGAAGTTGTCGATTTGGTGTAACTTTAAATTATGGCTGAAGATCACAGAAGATATGGAGAGGGGCAACCTTTAAAAGAAGTCATCGAAAGATTAATCAAAGCATATGGGTTGGAATCCCGAATGAAAGAGTTTGACATTGTTCAAGCCTGGCCTGATTTAATGGGGCCTGCTGTAGCATTTCGAACAAAAGAAATTACAGTTAAAAATAATGTGTTAAATTTAAAAATCGACTCGTCTGTGATGCGTGAAGAGTTATTTTTAGGAAAACAAATTATAATCGACCGTATTAATGAATTCGCAGGTAAAAAAGTGATTCAGGATATTTGGTTCTCCTAGCACTATTTTGAGAACTGAAACAACCAGTCATACAGTTCATCCGTTCTAAAAGCTCTTTCGAGAGCTCCGTGATTTGCTCCGTGGTGAATCGTATATTTCAAATTTTCACCACCGTTGCAATTTTTTATTGCCTTGACAATTTTCTCTGATTCAGAAATTGGAACAGCGAGATCATTCGTTCCGTGTTGAATCCATAGTGGCACTTGCGCTAAATCACATCCGTCCGCGGTATTTCCTCCTCCACACAAGGCAACGGCCGCCGTCACAATTTCGGGGTAAGCCCCAGTAAAACCAAGTGTTCCGTAGCCTCCAAGGCTCATTCCTGTGACGTAAACACGGTTGGAGTCCGTATGAAAAGTCCGTTGAACGAATTGAAGAACGGATAATACTTTTTTTGGTTCCCAGGATTTCCCAGCTTGCACCTGTGGTGCGACAACAATGGCCGGAATTTTTCTGCCTTTCTCAATTTCATGAATCACACCATAACGCTTCACCAAATCGAGGTTATTTCCAGACAAGCTTCTTCCATGCAAAAAAATTAAAACAGGTGGTTTGCTTTTTAATATTGAGTCTGACGGTAAATGGAGCAGGAATGGGTATTCTGCCTGACTATAAATCGGTTTGAGCTGAGCGCTGAACTTGAAGGCTAGCAATAAAAAAAATATACTAAGGCATTTCACACGATAAAAATACCGAAATAGCGTCTGACTATCTTCTCAAAAATATCAACACGGTATTTTTTTTACCAACAATCAGCGAACGGTTGGTAATCTTACCTTGTCGGAATCCGAAATTGTACCGAAAGAATAACCTACACCAACTCCTAAGCCCAGACCCCATTTGGCTGAGGCAACTTTTCTTGTTTCAATGAACGAATTGAGGGTAAGTCCGTTAAAATTCCAATAGGTAAACTTACCTCCAAGAGATAAGGCATATTTCCATTCTGAATAGGTCCACTTTTTTGACCAAATGTAATCAACACCCAAGAAATTGATATATGGCGCAAAGTCCCAATGATAATTTAATGGAAAATGATACGAAATTCCATCGGGTAGAATCGCAATTAATAATCCTCCGATGGTAGTCCACCTTGACAATGAAAGCCCATCGGTGAACCCAAATGGATTGAAAGCAGCATCGTACACAATCCCTGAAATAATAAGAAGAGGTCCAACCAATGACCCCATGGAACCATGAATGTGGTGGAAATCGCCTCTATTTTGATATTCAAGGTTATAATTCAAGCCCCACCCACTTCGGAACAAATATTCAGCTGACCCACCAATATTCAAATAGTCGGTTGAATCCATATAGCCAACACTCGTTTTTCCGTATACATGCCACCTCGTTGCTGTTAATTGAGCTCTTGTGGATAACGATAAGACTAGCGTAATGATTAAAACTGTTATTTTCATTTTCTTCGATTTTCTAATTTGTATGAAATGCCAATTCCTAAAACTGATTTAAATTGAGTTCTGGGCCCTGTATTTCCATTATTATCAAGAATATTGACGTCGTCGTCATAAATTAAATTACACTGAGCACTTGAACTAAATAAGGAATTAACACGAAAAATAAATATGAGCTCTGCGTTAACATCAATATTCTGAGGGTTAGATACATAATTGCTAAATAACTCAAATTTAGATTTCATTTCAACATTTTTCATAAGTATTTTATTGTATTTCATTTTAAAAAATGCTCCATACTCCAATCTATTTTTTTCTCCGGGTAATACACCGAATGCTCCGAGCGCAGAAAGACTGTCATCAAATACAAAAGTAGTCTTCGAAGCCATTGGTGAGGCAAAAATTGAAAAATTATCGTCTTTAATATAATCTGTTCCTAATGCAAAATTGAAATACCCCGGTGACATAAAACGTGAGACGAAATTTAGATCTGTTGGTTTAGAGAAGCCTTTAACAAATTGTGTTTTGAAACCTTGAACAACTGAAATAAAGAACTTTTTGGTGAATTTAACACCGTAAGAAGACGATAAATCAATTCTGTCGTCTGTTTTCTGAATTGGATTATTTTGATTTGGATCAAAGTATAGAATTCCACCGAGGGCCAAATTGACATCTGAACTCCAATTTAATTGATCCTTAGCAAAATAGGCACTTGCTGAAATCGACCCGATCAATGAAATGTTATTTTTCCCGCCCGCATTCCAATTTACAAATGAAGATTGCGTGCCATTCAAGCCGAAGAGGGTTTTCAATTTCCAATAAGTAACGCTATCCTGCTTATTTTGAGACAGAAAATACTGGTTTAAACCAATTAAAAAATACAGAACTACTGTAAATTTGTACCTCATACTAAGAACAAATTTAATGTACTCAGCTCGTTTGATTTTATTTTCAAGCTTATTTTTTCTCCGATTTACTTATGCTCAAGAAATCGATTACGGAAATTTATCTTCTTGGGCCGTTCATCCAGCTACTCCCAACCTTGAACTTGAAGCATTTATAAGAGATACCTCAAACATCGCTAAGGTTGATGTTTTTTATATTTATCCGACCTTGTTTTTAGAAAAAAAGGATTCACGTTGGAACATTGCACTTGAAGATTCTGTCCATCGATCAGAGGTAAAAAAATATGCTGTGAAATACCAAGCTTCGGCATTTGCCGAGGGAGGTAGGATGTTTGTTCCGCTATACAGACAAGCTCATATTCGGGCGTATGACCAATTAGAAAATGGGGGTCGAGATGCCCTACTTTTCGCCTATTCTGATATTCGTGCTGCATTTCAATATTACATGAAACATTACAACATGGGCCGTCCTGTCCTATTGGCCGGGCATAGTCAAGGATCAACTCATATTACGCTATTGCTTAAAGAGTTTTTTGATGGAAAACCACTACAGCAGCAATTAATAGCTGCCTACATTCCGGGAGTAGGGATATCAAAAGATGAATTTCAGTCACTCCGATTGATGACTGAACCCGACCAAACAGGAGGATTTGTCTGCTGGAATACCTTCAAGAAAAAAATAAACAAAAAACAATATACTAAGTGGTATAAAGGGAAATGTGTTGTAAATCCAGTAACTTGGCGTCTTGATGAATTTGCACCGAGGTCTGAGCACAAAGGTTTTTTATTTTGGAACGGGAAACTCTACGAAAAATCGTTCGATACCCACCTCATAGATGGTGCCGTATGGATAAGTACTCCTCATTTTATTTATCGTTCCCTTGCTTGGGTGAATAGTGACTATCACATAGGTGACATCAATCTTTTTTGGGAAGATATTCGAGAAAATATTTCCTTGCGCATTAAGGCATTTTACAACCAGAAATAATTGGTTCATAATTACTCAAAACTCTTTTATAATTTGGTTGTTTGTTCATTGTAAGTTACGCTTAAGCGTAGTATATTTGTGCATACTTGAAACCTCCAAAACAACATGAGTATTTTTTCCAAAAGACACATCGGACCTTGCAAAACTGAACAACAAACAATGTTAAAGAAAATTGGCATTGGTTCAATTTCTGATTTGATTGACAAAACCATTCCAGGGCACATTCGATTGAATCAAGAACTAGCTGTTGACGATGCGATGTCAGAAAAAGATTATCTACAACATGTGACTAAATTGGGTGATAAAAACAGGGTTTTTAAATCTTTCATCGGATTGGGCTACAATGAAACAATCGTTCCTTCAGTCATTTTGCGAAATGTACTCGAAAACCCGGGATGGTACACTGCTTACACGCCTTATCAAGCCGAAATTTCTCAAGGCAGGCTGCAAGCTCTCTTAAATTTTCAAACCATGGTTTTGGAACTTACGGGACTTGAAATAGCAAATGCCTCACTGCTCGATGAAGGCACCGCCGCGGCGGAAGCAATGATTATGTTTTACAATGCGAGGAATAGGAATGATGTAAAAGACGGTAAAAATAAATTTTTTATCACTGAAAATGCATTTCCCCAAACGAAAGAAGTTGTGATGGGTAGAGCACAAAATTTGGGTATTGAATTACATATTGGAAATCCTGAAAACTTCTCAGACGATGGTTCTTTTTTTGGTGCCATACTCCAATACCCTGACGCAAATGGAGTAGTATGCAACTTGATGGCGCAAATTGAAAATTTTAAAGCATCGGGTATTCAAGTAGCTGTCTCGGCTGATATATTATCACTTGTTCTCTTAAAATCTCCAGGTTCAATGGGGGCAGACGTGGTTTTTGGTTCATCTCAACGTTTTGGTGTTCCCATGGGATACGGCGGACCACACGCTGCTTTTTTTGCAGCAAAAGATGAGTACAAAAGAAATATGCCCGGAAGAATTATTGGTGTGTCGAAAGATGCAGATGATAATTTTGCTTTACGAATGGCGCTGCAGACAAGGGAGCAACACATCAAACGCGATAAAGCCACTTCGAATATTTGTACCGCTCAAGCACTTTTGGCCGTAATGGCAAGCATGTATGCTGTTTATCACGGTCCCGACGGAATGCAGAAAATATCGGAACATGTGCACCAATTAGCGAGTTCCACCGCGAACGGACTCATCTCAAAAGGTATATTATTGAAATCAACTAATTTTTTTGATACCATTTGTATAACCGGGCAAGACCAAATCAAGATTCGTTTGGAAGCAGAGTCCATCGGTATGAATTTTAACTATGTCCCGAATGGAGATATTACAATAAGTTTTGGAGAACCCCATACTCAAGAGGATGTTTCTGCAATACTATCCATCTTTGGTGCCAAGCATACAGATAACAAAAGCAATCTCTCGATCGATTTTTTGAGAAAGGACAGTGTTTTTACACATCCTGTTTTCAATTCTTACCATTCAGAGTCGAAAATGATGCGTTATTTGAAGAAGCTTGAGAATAAGGACTTGTCTCTTGTACATTCGATGATTCCTTTAGGTTCATGTACAATGAAGTTGAATTCAGCGAGTGAATTAATTCCCATTACCAATCCGCAATTCGCAAACATGCACCCTTTTGCACCACTTGAACAGGCTACTGGTTATCACGAAATGTTTGAGCAGCTTCAAAAAGATTTGGCAGAGTGCACGGGATTTGCCGGTGTTTCATTACAACCTAATTCCGGTGCTCAGGGCGAATACGCGGGACTTATGGTCATTAAAGCCTACCATGCATCGAGAGGAGACTTCCACCGTAAAAAGATGATAATTCCATCCTCGGCGCATGGAACAAACCCAGCTTCGGCAGTTATGGCTGGCTTTGAGGTAGTTGTTACGGGTTGCGATGAAGGCGGCAACATTGACATTAATGAATTGAAACAAGTTGCAATTGAACTGAGGGAAGACCTGGCAGGTTTAATGGTGACCTATCCTTCGACACACGGTGTTTTTGAGGAGGACATTCAGGAAATCACGGGTATAATTCACGAAAATGGAGGACAGGTATACATGGACGGTGCGAATATGAATGCGCAAGTTGGGCTCACAAATCCGGGTAAAATTGGGGCCGATGTATGTCACTTAAATCTGCATAAAACGTTTGCTATTCCGCATGGAGGAGGTGGACCGGGTATGGGACCAATTGGTGTTGCAGCCCATCTGTTGCCATTTTTACCAGGAAGTCCCATGGTACAAACCGGAGGAAAAAACGCCATTCATGCCATTTCCTCAGCACCCTACGGAAGTGCACTTATCCTTTTGATATCATACGGCTACATCAAGATGTTAGGTGCCACAGGACTCCGTGAATCTACGGAAATAGCGATCCTTAATGCCAATTACATAGCAAGTTCTCTCAAATCTCACTACGATATTTTGTATTGTGGGAAAAATGGAACGGTTGCACACGAAATGATCCTAGATTGTAGAGATTTCAAGCGAACTGCTGATGTAGAAGTAGCAGATATTGCCAAGAGACTAATAGACTTCGGGTTTCATGCGCCAACTGTTTCATTCCCAGTAGCAGGTACATTGATGATTGAGCCAACAGAGTCAGAGGATAAAAATGAGTTAGATCGCTTTATCGCGGCGATGATAAAGATCCGTGAGGAAATTCGCGAAATTGAAAACGGACATGCAGACAAAGCTAATAATCTATTAAAAAATGCCCCACACAATGCCGACTGTATTATAAATAAAAACTGGAATTATCCCTACTCACCACAAGAGGCTGTGTTTCCGTTACCATACCTCAAGGAAATGAAGTATTGGGTTCCTGTACGTCGCGTAGATAACGCCTTTGGAGATAGAAACTTAATCTGTTCCTGTCCAAGTGTTGAATCATACACCACTGCTTAAATGAAATTAGATATACTTGCCTTTGCTGCGCATCCCGATGATGTGGAAATATCTTGTGGTGCAACCCTCATTAAATATTCGAAAGCAGGTAAGAAAATTGGTATAATAGACCTAACTCAAGGGGAACTTGGAACACGTGGAACTCCACAAATACGCCAACAGGAAGCTGCGCAGGCAGCCGAAAAAATTGGACTATCCATTCGCCAAAACCTGCGTATGCAGGACGGGTTTTTCGAACTCAATGAATCAAATAAATTAGCGGTAATTCAAGTGATCCGAAAATATAAACCAGATATCATTTTAGCCAATAGTGTATCAGACCGTCATCCAGACCACGCCAGAGCTGGTGAATTAGTTGCTGAGGCCTCCTTTTTGTCGGGACTTCGTAAAATTGAAACTTTTGAAGATGGTATTCAACAGACAGTGCACAGACCAAAACTTGTTTTGCACTATATTCAGGATAACTATATAAAACCCGATGTGGTATTGGACATAAGCCCTTATTTTAATGAAAAAATGGAGCTAATTAAATGTTTTGCATCACAATTTTACAATCCTAACTCGAATGAGCCAACCACTCCTATTTCGGGTGAAGAGTTTTTCGATTTCCTGAAAGGAAGAATGCTCGGGCTTGGAAGGTCTATAGGCGTTCAATTTGCCGAAGGCTTCAATACCGCCAGACAATTAGGAGTAACTGATTTATTTGACCTAAAATAAAAAAAAGCCTTCGAGTGGTACAAAGGCTCTCTTTTATTCATACTAGTAGAATAGGTGTAGGTCTGATACTTCGCAAAAGATGCAATTTCCAACATTGATGCTCAAGAACAACCATATCTTTAATATCTGGTCAAACTAGAAAATGAAAACTGCCTCTCCAAGCAGCGAAACATCCTCAAGCACAATAAGGAATTAACTTCTTTTCTTATATCTTCTCTAATGTAACGCAGTTTTTTAAATTAGCATCGGAGTAATGAACGTTGGCAATTTTCAAATGAATATTTAGAGGATTTAAGCGAATATCGGTCGCAGTTCTGTATTTAATTTAGTTCATAACTTCGAGCGGGACAATCTTTGTAAAGTGCTGATTTTTAAATTTTAACAAATAATTACCCGTGTAAACTGTGGAAACATCCACGTACCCAATTGTACTTCCTTTACCAATTGTCTGTTGAACAATTATTCGCCCGTTAAGGTCAATTAATTCAACCTGAAGATCAGATTTATTCAATCCATTTAATTGGATTATCAATAAGTCATTAACAGGATTTGGGAAAATATTTACAGAAATTTCAGACTCTTCGACACTTGCCGTGGAGGTAT
>Ga0194116_10004277_pt1 | contig 16492 bp, 16 predicted proteins | sample TA2MahsurfametaG_4_FD_148617 | JGI IMG/M metagenome (GOLD analysis project Ga0194116, IMG submission 148617) | Freshwater microbial communities from Lake Tanganyika, Tanzania - TA2015008 Mahale S9 surface | ecosystem: Environmental > Aquatic > Freshwater > Lake | place: Tanzania: Lake...
GTCACATCATGCAAGCGCATGGAATCAATGTTCAAGTAGCTGACTACTACGAACATGCGATGAGCGCTGGCGGAGATGCGAGCGCAGCCGCTTATCTCGAGTGCACAGTCAATGGCGGCACTTATTGGGGAGTCGGCATCGACCCTTCAACCACGACCGCCTCACTAAAAGCGGTGGTTTCCGCGGTCAATCGCGCGCTTCGACAGTAGCAATCACTACCTTTATCCCGTGGCGCTATATCGGGATGAGGCGGTAGTAATCCGCACCCGGAAACTGGGTGAGGCCGATCGCATCATCACGCTCTTTACTCGAGAACATGGTCGGGTGCGCGCCGTTGCCAAAGGTGTACGTCGAACCAAATCTAAATTTGGCGCTCGTCTTGAACCTGGGAGTCTGGTTGATATCCAGCTCTATGTTGGAAAGACCTTTGATGTAGTCACCCAAGTCGAAAGTTTAGAAAATTTCGGCGACTCCCTTGCTGCTGATTATCGAAAGTGGACTATTGCTTCCACAATTCTTGAAGCTGCGGAGAGATTCACCTCGAATGAAGGTGAGCCTGCATTACAGCAATTCCTATTACTGGTCGGTGCGTTAAAGGCGCTCGCCTATGAATCTCATGAACCATCACTTGTTCTAGATGCATATTTACTACGTTCCCTTTCAATCGCCGGCTATGCGCCTTCGATGACTATCTGCTCAAATTGCCAAGCCCCAGGGCCACATAAATATTTCTCACTAGTTGGTGGCGGTTCAGTTTGTATTGACTGCAAGCCATCTGCGTCTGCAACTCCGGCTCCAGAAACTCTTGAATTAATGTCCGATCTCTTAACGGGAAATTGGGAGAGCGCGGATGTAAGTGATGCGAAACATCGCCGCGAAGCATCAGGATTGGTAGCTGCGTATCTGCAATGGCATTTAGAGCGCGAACTTAGAAGTCTTCCGATGGTGGAGCGCGCCGCGAAGTGAAGCCCCCGAAACTTCCTAAAGATCGGATTCCCAATCACGTTGCACTCGTGATGGATGGAAATGGTCGTTGGGCAAAAGCGCGCGGACTTCCAAGAACTAAAGGCCATGAAGCCGGCGAAAAGGCTCTCTTTGATGTTGTCCAAGGCGCTATCGAAATCGGAGTTAAAGAGCTCTCTGCATATGCATTCTCAACTGAGAACTGGCGTCGCTCACCTGATGAGGTGAAGTTCTTGATGGGCTTTAATCGCGATGTCATTAGACGCCGGCGCGATGAGATGAATTCGATGGGCGTTCGAGTTAGATGGGTGGGGCGGCCACAAAGACTATGGAAATCAGTAATTGAGGAGTTAGCGATTGCTCAAGAGCTAACTAAGAAGAATAAGGTCCTCACATTAAATATATGCGTCAACTATGGTGGCCGAGCCGAAATCGCTGATGCAGCAGCTGAACTTGCGCGAGATGTAGCGCGTAAGAGATTAAAGCCCGATCAGATAAATGAGAAAGTTTTTGCAAAATATTTAGATGAACCGAAAATGAGTGATGTAGATCTATTCCTACGAAGCTCAGGCGAGCAACGGACTTCTAACTTCTTGATCTGGCAATCTGCATATGCAGAAATGGTATTTCTAGATGTATTGTGGCCAGACGTAACTAGAGAGACGCTCTGGCGGGCGATTGAGATTTACGCCGAGCGGGACCGGAGATTTGGAAAGGCTTGAGAATGGCTAAACAGAAGGCTGGATTCTGGTTCGACCCACTATGTCCATGGGCATGGATGACCTCTAGATGGATCCTCGAAGTCGAAAAAGTTAGAGATATCGAAGTCGAATGGAATCTCTTTAGCCTCGCCCACTTAAATCGAGATAAAGATGTCCCGGCTGAATACAAGGAGAAGTTAGTTAGATCTTGGCACTGCACTCGCGTTATTGCAGCCGCCATAAAGGAGAAGGGGAGTTCTATCACCCTCCCTCTCTACACCGCTATAAGTTCTCGGATCCACCTTCAAAAAATGGAGGTTGGTGAGGCGCTCTTTAAAGAGGCTCTAGTTGAAGTTGGTCTCTCACCCGACTTGGCCTCCGCTATGCACGATCAAACTTTGGATGCTGTAATTATCGAAAGCCATGAGCGGGGAATCAAGATGGTTGGTAATGACGTTGGAACGCCGATCATTGCAATTGGCGATGTTGCCTTCTTCGGTCCGGTAATTTCTCCGGCACCAAAAGGTGAAGAGGCTGGAAAACTTTGGGATGGAGTGGTTGGAGTTGCTAGCTATCCGGGATTCTTTGAGATCAAACGTTCTCGCAACGTCGGCCCAATTTTTGACTAACATTCCTATATGTTGAAAGTTGAAGGCGACTTGTTGCGCTATAACATGAATTGGCTTGAGAACCTTGGAGCATTTGGCCGAGACCCCAAGGCGAAGATCTCCGATTTAAACTCCGTTACTAGACACAAAAATCCTTGGACCACTGAAGTCCTCCGTGGGATTCGCGCCCCCGGTACGGGATTTCCCTTCTTGATAATGCTTGGGACTATGTGGCATCGCAGAGGTAGAGATTTCTGTGTTGTATACAAGAGAAATCCAGTTTTGATTCTTGAGTTCAACGGAGCTGGGTTTAAGCGCTGGGTTATCCCAGATACAAGAGAAAATTTAGAGGTGTTGAAGAGCGCTAAGCCGCGGGTAGATCTTCCGGAGTAGGTGCAGTAAGTAGTGCGCCGCATTCAGCGCAACTCGCGTTATCCAAAAGGTACATAGAAATTTCATAGGTGTCGGGATCAAATTTTGCAGTGATAGTGATCAAGTCAGAACCACAATACGGACAGAGTGGCGTAGGAAGTCCTCGAATATCACCCATGGCTAGCAGCTAGGACAGATTCCAAATACTTCGGCGAGATGGCCAACCTCGCGATATTCATGCTCTTCAGCCATAGCTTTCGCCCACTTTTCAAGCGCTGATCCTTCAATCTCTACAGTCGAACCACATGATTTGCAGACAAGGTGGTGATGGTGGGCTTCGCCGCAGAGTCTATAAATTGCTTCGCCATCATCCTTTCGTAACTGGTCGACGATCTTGTCATCCACTAAAGATTGAAGAGCCCGATAGACCGAGGTAAGTCCAATGGATTCACCACTTCTAAGAAGTAGTTGGTGGAGTTGCTGTGCGCTAGCAAAGCCACCAACCCGCTCTAGAACGCTTATTACCTTTAGTTCAGACTTATTCACTTTTCAACCTAATCGTTACTCGTTGTGATCATGATCGTGGTCATCTTCTTCTTTGCCATCTTCATGATCATGGTCATCTTCTTCTTTTGTTCCATCTTCGTGGTCGTGATCCTCGTGCTCAGATTCAACGGAATGTCCGTCATGAGAGTGTAGGTGTACTGCATGAAGTTGGCTTACTAAGCCCCACATGACAAGCACGCCGGCAATCGTGGCAACGAGCGTCCAGCGCGAAGAATGGCGAGCATGCGCCTCAGGAAGAATATGACTTGTTGCTAAATAGATGATGATTCCGGCAAAGACCGCAAGATAGAGTGCGGTGAAATTCTCACTAAGAGTGAGAGAAGTTCCTATCGCGGCGCCGCCGACGCGTGCTAGGGAATCAACTCCGAGTAACCAGATCGCTTTTTTGCTCCACTTTCCATTCTTGATTAAAAAGGCAACGAGGTTTAATCCATCACTAAATGCGTGAACTAAGAGAGCGGCAAAGACCGCAAAACCCAGGGCATCATTGATAGTAAATGCGATTGCAAGGGCAAGGCCATCGATGAAAATATGGATACCCATTGCCACCGCGCCAATACCGCCGGCAACGTTGGCCTTATGCGAATGTTCATGCCCGTAATCCGACTCAGCAGGTTCGTGAGAGCCGAAAAAGCGCTCATACAAGTGAAGCAGTAAGAAACCTGCGATCAGAGCAATTGAGACGGTCGGCGCACCTAGAAATTCATCTGAACTAAGTTTGAAGACTTCGGGGATCAATTCAAAGGCAACAAGTCCGAGCAGAAGACCCGCAGAGAGTCCAAGGACGAGATGAAGGCGATCTTTCGCCCTAAGGGCAAGGAGCCCACCAAGGGCGGTAGCTAAGGCGGTAATGGCGGCGAGGACGATGGGTGTATTCATTAGAGGGAATCTAGCAGAAATGAAAATGATTTTCATTTCTGTGGGGAGGGTGGTTTTGAGCGTGTCTCAAACTAACATTTCTTCCCTGCGCCCAGCCCTATAGCTGCGACCGGTGCGCACCGCCGACAGCCAGCCGGATGGAGAACGCCAGGTGGAAAAGTAAATGGCCCAAGATCGACTAGAAACAATTGTTAGCCTCGCCAAGCGGCGCGGATTTGTTTATCCCTCATCAGAAATTTACGGCGGACTTCGCGCCTCTTGGGATTACGGCCCACTTGGAGTGGAGCTAAAGAACAATGTAAAGCGGCAATGGTGGAAGTCCATGGTTATGGAGCGCGCGGATGTTGTTGGTCTTGATTCCTGTGTGATTTTGGCGCGAGAAGTTTGGGAAGCATCCGGCCATGTTGAGACATTCACAGATCCGCTAACTGAGTGCACCTATTGTCATAAGAGATTCCGCGCAGATCATCTAGAGGATGCCTTTGAATCAAAACATAATCGCAAGCCCGCTTCGCTTGAGGAAGTTAACTGTCCGAACTGTGGCAACAAAGGAAAGTTCACAGCGCCGCGCCAATTCTCAGGTCTATTAAAGACCTATCTCGGACCAGTTGAAGATGAATCAGGTCTTGCTTATATGAGACCAGAAACGGCACAGGGCATCTTCATTAATTTTCAAAATGTAGCGACCACGGCGCGCAAGAAGCCTCCTTTTGGAATTGGCCAGATTGGAAAGTCGTTTAGAAATGAAATCACTCCTGGAAACTTCATCTTTAGAACTCGTGAGTTTGAACAGATGGAGATGGAGTTCTTTGTTGTTCCAGGAACTGATGAAGAGTGGCATCAAAATTGGATTGATACGAGACTTGCTTGGTACAAGAACTTAGGAATCAACCCAGATCGGTTACGCCTCTTCGAACACCCGAAAGAGAAACTCTCCCATTACTCAAAGCGCACTGTTGATATCGAGTACAAATTCGAGTTCACGGGAACCGAATGGGGCGAGTTAGAGGGAATAGCAAATAGAACTGATTTCGATTTGAAGGCGCATTCGGAGAAGTCCGGAAAGGATTTAACCTGGTTTGATCAGGAGGCGAATGAGCGCTGGTATCCCTATGTAATTGAGCCTGCAGCAGGCGTAGATCGCTGCACTTTGACCTTCATGATGGATGCCTACACCGAGGATGAGGCGCCAAATTCAAAGGGGGAGATGGAGAAGCGCACCGTATTGAAGCTAGATCATCGCCTTGCTCCAATAAAAGTGGCGGTCTTGCCGCTCTCGCGAAATGCAGATCTCTCTCCAAAGGCGCGCGATCTAGCCACAAAGCTCCGTAAGAATTGGAGCGTTGACTTTGATGATGCCGGAGCGATTGGTCGTCGCTATCGGCGCCAAGATGAAATTGGAACGCCATATTGCATCACTGTGGATTTTGATTCTCTAAATGATCAAGCAGTCACAATTCGGGAACGTGATTCGATGAAGCAAGAGCGAATCGGAATCGATCAGGTGGAGACATGGTTAGCGCCACGTCTTTTGGGTTGCTAAAGGCAGCGCCGTTACATCTACCAATTAAGGATGGCGGCCTCAACCTAACCACCCCAGTTGTACTTGCGCCGATGGCTGGCATTACCAATGCCGCTTTCCGGCTCTTATGTCGCGAACAAGGCGCTGGATTATTTGTATCTGAGATGGTTACCGCTCGCGCGCTAGTTGAACGAAATGAAGAGACGCTGCGGATGATTGTTCCGGGCGAAGGCGAGACGCCACGTTCAGTTCAACTCTACGCAACGGAACCTCACGATCTTGCAAGAGCAGTAGAGATGATAGGGCGAGAGGATTTAGCAGATCATATTGATCTCAACTTTGGCTGTCCGGTACCGAAGGTGACTAGAAAGGGAGGCGGCGCAGCTCTTCCCTACAAGCGAAGATTATTTGCTGAGCTAGTAAAGGCAGCTGTTGATAACGCATCAAAGTACAAGATTCCCGTCACGGTAAAGATGCGAGTGGGAATAGATAGCGCTCATGAAACTTATCTTGATGCTGGAATGATCGCAGCAAACCTTGGAGTTGCTTGGGTGGCGTTACATGCAAGGACTGCCGAACAGTTCTATGAAGGAAAATCTGATTGGAGCAAGATCTCAAATTTAGTTGAACACTTAAAGCCGACCGGGGTTCCAGTCCTTGGAAATGGCGATATCTGGTCTGGTGGCGATGGTGTGCGGATGATGGTTGAGACTGGTTGTGCGGGGGTCGTAGTCGGACGCGGATGTTTGGGGCGCCCGTGGTTATTTGCGGATCTAGTGCGCGCTTTTAATGGTGAAGGTGAGCGACCGCTCCCATCGCTCTACGAGGTTCGTGAAGTTATGTGGCGTCACGCCCAACTTTTGGTTCAGTACTTTGAAAGCGAAGAGCGGGCCTGTCGAGATCTTCGCAAACATATGGCCTGGTATCTAAAGGGATTCCGTGTTGAAGGAGAGATTAGGCCGAGGCTTGGGATGGTTGCATCCTTAACTGAACTTAGATCACTTCTCGATCAGCTTGCCGATCAACCATATCCAGAAGAAGTTGGCGACTCACCACGTGGCCGCAGATCTCATGGAAGAGCAGTCTCGCTTCCCCAAGGTTGGCTAGATGATCCCGAAGAGTTAGTAAGCGTTGATGGAAGAGATTCTGGTTCTGGTGGTTAATGTTTCTCTTTAAATGGTTCTTTAAATTCTTAACTTTCTTGATAGTGCTCCTACTTGCAATACCAACTTTTGCGCTTGCTAGAACTTGGTACACCGCAAATAATGAGACGATTCGAAAAGCCGATGCAATCGTTGTGATGGGTGCGGCCCAACTTGATGGACGGCCGGGAAGAGTTTTAGAGGCGAGGTTGAAAGAAGTTGTGCGCATCTACGAAAAAGATTTCGCAGCTCAAGTATTCACTCTTGGCGCAGGAGCCCCCGGCGATAGATTTACCGAGGCCGGAACGTCTCGTGCTTGGTTGGCACAGAATGGAATTCCGTGGCGCTCTATGACCGCGATAAAGATTGGAAGAGACACTTACACAAGTATCGAAGCGCTCGCCTCGAATGTCGATAAGAAGCGTTTCAACTCAATCATTATCGTCACAGATCCGTATCACTGCTTTAGATCGATAACGATGGCAAAGGATTTTGGATTTGATGCGAGCTGTTCCCCGGTCAGAACTGGGATTGCGAGTCTAGATAAGGTCAGTTTTCGCTATTTATTAAGGGAAACTGGGGCATATCTCGCTTACATCACCTTAGGTCGGCGGGGAATTCACATTAGCGACCATGTAGCGTGGAAACTGTAGCCTTACGAACTATGGCGCTTCGTGAAGCAAAGGAGCATGCGGGATATTCCGCTTCTGATCGCGGGCGATTTCTCGATGAACCGGCGAAACGAAAAGGTCGGACTGAATTTGCGCGTGATAGAGCAAGAATCATTCATTCATTTGCGCTCCGAAGATTAGCCGCAAAGACACAAGTCGCGGTTCCATGGGCAAGTGACTTTCCGCGAACTCGCCTCTCTCATTCACTGGAGTGCGCCCAAGTTGGGCGCGAGTTAGGTGCCGCCCTTGGAGCCGATCCAGATTTAATGGAAGGCGCTTGTTTAGCTCACGACTTGGGACATCCTCCATTTGGACATAATGGTGAAATTGCGCTGGCAAAGTTAGCTGAGCCTTGTGGCGGCTTTGAAGGGAATGCCCAGAGTTTCCGGTTATTGACACGCATTGAAGCTAAAACTGTTGATGAGAGTGGCCTCTCAGTTGGTTTGAATTTAACTCGGGCAAGTTTGGATGCAGCAACAAAGTATCCGTGGAGCTCGTTAGAAAACTCAAAGAAGTTTGGTGTTTATGGCGATCATCAGGAGATTTTCAATTGGATGCGTGAAGGTGCCCCCGAGCAACGATCAGCGATGGAGGCCCAGATCATGGATTGGTCTGATGATGTTGCCTACTCCGTACATGATCTTGAAGATGCTCTCGTAACTGGCCACATAAAACTTGAGGGACTTCGAAGCGATCTACCGAATCTGTTCCAAGTAGCGAAATCCGAATATTTAAGTGACTTGACTGAAGCTGAAGCGAGCGGGGCGCTTGACTCACTACAAGCACTTTCCTGTTGGCCAAAGGAATTTGATCGGAGCCATCGCCAACTAGCTCTCTTGAAAGATTTAACAAGTCAATTGATTGGAAGGTTTGCGCTAGCGGCTGAACGTGAGACTCGCGCGCATTATGGTGATGGCGAATTGACTCGATATTCGGCAAACCTGCTCGTTCCGCGCGCTCAAAGAGTCGAAGTTGCGCTTCTGAAAGCGATGCCGGGCTACTACATCATTCGAGCTGAAAAATCCCAAGATCTTTACCAAAGTCAGCGTGAGTTACTTGCCGAACTTGTTGACGCAGTCTTAGAGCGCGCTCCCGGTTCGCTGGAATCTTTCTTCTTACAAGAGTGGTATCGATCAACCACAGATTCCGAGCGGTTAAGAGTGGTAATTGATCAAGTTGCTTCCTTGACCGATCCCGGAGCGTATGCGCTGCATCAGGAGCTAACTGGCAAAAAGCGAGAGGCATAGGATTCGGCCATGTCAGGGCGGATAAAAGATAGCGATCTTGCTTATGTTCGCGATCGTTCACCAATCGATGAAGTCGTAGGTGAGTACGTCCAACTTAAGAACGCCGGCGGTGGCCAGAAAAAAGGGCTATGTCCATTTCATGATGAGAAGACGCCATCCTTTCACGTAACCCCAAGTAAGGGTTTCTTCCATTGTTTTGGTTGCCAAACCGGTGGAGATGTATTTGCCTTTGTGATGAAGATTGACCATCTCACCTTTACAGAAGTAGTTGAGAAATTAGCCGAGCGGATCGGATACCAACTCACTTATGAGGCTGGAAGCGCAGGATCTGCCCCGACTGGAAAGCGCTCTCGATTAGTTGCTGCAAATGCCGCTGCCGCTCGCTTCTATCAAGAACAATTGAAATCTCCGGATGCTGCGATGGGAAGAGACTTTCTTGAGAAGCGTGGCTTTGATGGTGAATCAGTTCGAAGTTTTGGAGTTGGCTTTGCGCCTAAGGAATGGGATGTGCTTACTAAAGCGCTGCGCGCAGAAGGTTTCACAATTGAAGAGCTAACGCTTGCAGGTTTGATAAAAGAGGGACAGCGAGGACCGATTGATCGTTTTAGATATCGATTGGTCTGGCCAATTCATGACATTACCGGCGATGTGGTCGGGTTCGGGGCTAGAAAATTAGCGAGTGATGAAGAAGATAATGGACCTAAATATCTAAATACCCCAGAAACTCTCATATATAAGAAGAGCCAACTGCTCTACGGTCTTGATCGAGCGAAGAAAGAGATCGCCAAGTCCCGCCAAGTCGTAGTTGTTGAGGGATATACCGATGTGATGGCGGCTCATCTATCTGGAATAACTACAGCGGTCGCTACTTGCGGAACCGCCTTTGGCGATGATCACATCCGAATTCTTAGGCGATTGCTAATGGATGATGATTCTTTCCGCGGAGAAGTCATATTTACTTTTGATGGCGATGCTGCCGGACAGAAAGCGGCACTTCGAGCATTTGATGATGACCAGAAATTTGTCACCCAAACCTTTGTCGCTGTTGAACCTAATGGCCTTGATCCTTGTGAACTCCGCCAGAAAAGTGGCGATGGTGCGGTGCGCGACTTGATTGCAAGGAGAGTTCCACTATTTGAGTTTGCGATAAGAACTGAGATAAAGAAGTTTGATCTAACTACTCCGGAAGGAAGAGTTAGCGCGTTAAATTCAACGGCCCCTCTAATTGGCAAGATTAGAGATGCATCGCTTCGCCCCGAATATGTGAGAACTCTCGCAGGTTGGCTAGGCATGGATATTGAAGTTGTTACTGCTGCCGTTAAAAAGAACGCATCTAAAGGTGGCTCGGTAAAGAGCGAAGAGAGCGCGACCTCAAATTGGCGACCAGATCCGAATGAACCAAGGCTCGCCCTAGAACGTGAAGTACTGAAAGTAAGGCTACAGATGCCAGCGCTCGCCAGACAATGGAGTGAAGTAGAACCAAATGCATTTTCACATCCTGCTTATGAGAGATTGCGTAATTACATCGATACCCAGAAGAACTTGGAGTCCATTGATGTATCAAAGATTGATGGAGAAGAATTGCGTTCATTTGTTACCGAGTTGCTAGTTGAACCGGTCCGCACACAAGGTGAGATTTCTGATCGCTATGTCTCAAGCATTATGGCGAGATTAAATGAAGTGGCGCTCTCTAGATCAATCGCAGAAATCAAGTCCTCGCTTCAACGACTCAATCCAGTTGAGAACGAGAAGGAGTATGGGGAGACTTTCGCTAAATTGGTCGAAATGGAGACGAAACGTCGCGCACTCCGGGAATTGGCGTTCGGAGAAGGCTTGTCGTAGAGTCTGCCGGAGTTTTAGCCGATCCCCGATAGCTCAATCGGCAGAGCAGCCGGCTGTTAACCGGCAGGTTCTTGGTTCGAGTCCAAGTCGGGGAGCTTTTCATTTAGACTCATCTCTATGGCAATGGTCCGAATCCGAGTAGCACTTCCCGATCGCCCTGGCTCCCTTGGCGCAGTCGCATCAGCAATTGGTTTTGCCGGCGGCGACATTAGAGGCTTAGTGGTCCTTTCATCTGAGGGTGGACGCGGAATCGATGACATCACAGTTGCATTTCCCGGAACCGATCCAGCCGACCTAATCAATGTATTAAATGCCATCGGTGGCGTTGAAGTTCTATCTGTAACGCCAGTTAGTTAATAACTTTCTACCCGGGCTCCATCTCCAGGGAGCGAATCAAAGAATCTCGGCGAACCAAATCCACTCTTGCTAAATGCTCGCTCAATTTCTACAGCAACTTTCGCAGCTTCATCGCTCTTAATGAGGGAGATTGTACTTCCGCCAAATCCGCCTCCTACCATGCGAGCGCCGAGCGCTCCAAGGTTGAGAGCGGTATCAACGGCGAGATCTAATTCAGGGCAAGAAACGTTGTAGTCATCTCGAAGTGATTTATGCGATTTTGTTAATAGGTTTCCAAAGGTATCGAAGTCATCGGCTTCTAGAACCTTTACAGCCTCAAGGACTCTTCCTATCTCAGTTACTGCATGACGCGCCCGCAGGTAATTCAATTCCGGTAATCTTGTTCGTGCGGTTTCTAACTCTCCAATAGAGAGATCTCGCATCGCTTTAACGCCAAGTTCCTTCGCGACCGCCTCGCATTGCGTGCGACGCTCGGCATATCCACCATCAACAAGGGCATGATGCGCCCTTGTATCAACTATCAAGAGTTTTAAGTCATTTGATTCAAAGTCGACTTTGATTTGGCGAGTAGAAAGGTCGCGACAGTCCAATAGGAGAGCATGGCCAGCTTTACCCATCAAAGAGATTGATTGATCCATGATGCCGCACGGAACTCCAACATATTCATTTTCGGCTCGCTGGGTAATTCGTGCAAGTTCGGTTAAGGATTTGCCTAACTCAAAGTGCGCATTTAGCGCGGTAGCAACGCTACATTCCAGCGCCGCAGATGAAGATAGCCCCGCTCCGGATGGAACTTCGCTATCAACCAAGATTTCCACTCCAACTTTTATATCAAGAGCCCAGAGCACACCTAATATGTAGCGAGTCCAGACCGGCCCAGTTTGTGGCTTTAATTCAGCGATTGAGCTTTCAAAAACATCTCTCTTATTCTGATTTGTTGCGACTCTTACCCGCTCATCACTTCGAATCCTCAACGCGCAGTACGTCCTAGCTTGAATCGCGAAAGGGAGCACAAAGCCATCGCTGTAATCAATATGTTCACCAATTAGATTGACTCGACCTGGTGCCGAGGCCACCAAATCAGGATTTACACCAAATAGAGTTGTGAAATCCTCGCGGATTTTCATCTTAGATTCGAACATCCCGAAGTTGTTGAGCAGACTGTTCGGGCCACAAATCCATCATGAAAGCGCCAAATGCAGATTCAGAACCAGCCAAATACTTAAGTTTTCCAGGAGCGCGTCGAACGCTGGTGATCTGCCAATGCAATCGGAGTACATCTCTACCAATTCGAACCGGTGCTTGATGCCAAGCCGCTATGTAGGCCATCTTGGTATCAAAGACACCATCTAGTCTTTGTAGAACTTCTTTAGCTATCGCCGGAAAGTTTTCGCAGGCAGCTTCATCTAAGGCCGCCAAATCTGGAACCGGGCGGATAGGTGCAACATGAATCTCAAAGGGATAGCGCGCGGCATAAGGAACGAATGCAACCCAATCAGCGTTTCTTGCGATGACTCGGACCTCATCCTTAATCTCTCGCGCCACAAGGTCATCTGGTAGTACTCGTCCGGTCTTAGCTTTATGGTTTTCAGCAACCCTTAACATCTTCTCAGTTCGTGGTGGAAGATAAGGATAAGCGTAGATCTGTCCATGAGGATGAGAGAGAGTCACGCCAACTTCTTCGCCACGGTTTTCAAAGGGCGCAATATGTTCGATGTATGAGAGCGTAGAAAGTTCAGCGGTGCGATCTCGCCACGCCTCTAAAACAGTACGGATTTGGTGATGAGATAAATCTTTAAAGGAGGCCTCGTAGTTAGAGGTGAAACAGACTACTTCGCACTTTCCTGCAGCAGGAATGGGAGGAGTGGCAAAGCCAATCTCATTTGGAATCTTCACATCTTTTTCTGGCGAACGAAGTGATGGCGAGCGATTATCGAAAACGACAACTTCATAGTCACTCTCAGGGATTTCAGTTAAGAAGCCGGGGCGACTTGGGGCAAGTGGATTTAACTCTTTAGGAGGCAGAAACACTCGACCTTCGCGGTGCGCAGCCATCACCACCCACTCGTTATTTAAAGCATCAAGGCGCATCTCTCCGATTTGTGGTTGGGTCTCAGCCTCTCGTTGGTCTACGGCATCGCGTGATTGTCCTTGAGTGTCGTAGTACCGGATTGTTCGACCATCCATGAGCAAGCGGTCAGTTCTTACGACCCCAGCGCCTAGTTTCTTGCTCGACATGATGAGCATTACTCTACCGGCATGTCTTCGCAGGCGCACTTATCTAACGGCGGGGTTGATTTACTCGCTGAAGTTGTAGATGGCGCGCTAGTAGTCCGCTATTGGGGCAAGAAAATTGGAAGCGAGTTATCTAAGTTTTCCTTTGAGCGCTCGATACCAAATAGCGACTTTGACTCAATCCAAAACCCTGGAATATTGCGGGAACACTCGCGTGGCTGGATTGGATATCCAACTCTCTCTGGGCATCGCTCCGGTAAGGTCTGGTCATCGCACTTTGAGATTAAAGAGTTTAATTCAAGTAAAAATTCTCTTGTGGCAAAATTTGCAGATTCTGCAATTGCACTTGAGCTAGAACTTAATTTGAAATTGGATTCTTATGGCGTAATCCGAATGAACTACACGCTGTTGAATCAAGGCGATGATTACACCTTAAATGAATTGATTTATTGGTTACCGCTATCTGATAAGGCGCGCGAGAGCCTTGACTTTGCAGGGCGCTGGTCAAATGAGCGGAATCCGCAACGTCGGGGAATCGATGTTGGCCGTTGGGTCCGTGAATCTAATGAAGGTCGAAGTGGGCACAACTTCACCATCGGTGAGATTGCGCTAACTAAAGAGACCAATTTTGCAACTGGAGAGGCTTGGTCTATCGCTCTGGCGTGGAGCGGCGATGTTCGCTACTGCATTGAAAAGAACTACGAAGGAGTTCAATCAATTGGCGCAAGCGAGATCTTGGCCCCAGGTGAAGTGATTCTTGGGAAAGGAGAGCGTTACCAATCCCCAGATTTGATTGCGGTCTACTCGGACACAGGTTTAGATGGATTGGCGGAGCGTTATCACCAACATCTTCGCGCCCGCGCTAATCACCCAGCAAAGACTCGCCCGGTAACGCTAAATATGTGGGAAGCGATTTACTTTGACCATAGCGAAGAGCGAGTTCGCAAACTTGTCGATGTTGCCGCAAGTATCGGAGTGGAACGGGTTGTATTAGATGATGGTTGGTTTGGCTCCAGGCGAAGCGATCGCCTTGGTTTGGGAGATTGGCAAGTTAGTAAGGCGGTATGGCCAAATGGGCTTCGCCCAATCGCAGATTATGTAGCTAGTAAGGGAATGGAATTTGGACTCTGGTTTGAAGGGGAGATGGTAAATCCAGATTCGGATCTTTATCGCAGCCATCCAGATTGGGTTTTGAGTGAAGCAGGACGCACTCCTGCTACTTGGCGCCACCAACTCGTACTTAATCTAGCCAATCCAGATGCATTTGATTACGTGCTTCAAGCAACCAGCAAAGTTATTTCAGATTCCAATGTCAGATACATCAAATGGGATCACAATCGAGTCTTAGTGGATGCGGGATATCTCGGCAGAGCCGCAATACATAAACAAACTCTTGCTATTTACAAGTTGTTTAAGGAGTTGAAGCAGCGCCACCCTGGACTTGAAATCGAATCTTGCTCATCAGGAGGCGGGCGAGTCGACTTCGGAGTTGTGGAGTACGTAGATCGATTCTGGGTAAGCGATAACAATGATGCGCTGGCGCGCCAACAAATCCAGCGTTGGACTATGCAATTTATGCCGCCCGAACTTCTTGGTACACATATTGGGCCAACCCCGGGACATCAGACCGGAAGAGAGCTTGCCCTTTCATTCCGAGCCGTGACTGCGTTATTTGGTCACGCTGGTATCGAGAGGGATATCACCAAGTTAGCTGGTGAGGAATTGAAACTCCTAAAGAGTTGGATCGATTATTACAAAGCAAAACGCTCCCTTATACACACAGGTAAAGTCACTCGCGTTGATTATCCCGATGAAAGCCATTACCTACATGGAATCATTGGTGAGGACGAGTCGCTATTTGCGTACGTACAGCTTCAACCAATAAAGACCTCGCACGCTCCGAATCTACGATTTACTGGTTTGGATCGGGATAAGAGATATCGCGCGACCGTCGTTGAACCTGCTGGACGAGTTGGAATGATGCTGATTGCGCCACCAAAGTGGCTTAAAGATGGAGTTGAAACCACCGGAGCGGCTCTGATTGAGATTGGTTTGCCCGCGCCCATTTTGCAACCGGCACAAGCACTCCTTATTGAGATAAAGGCTATTTGACCCAATCTAGCGTTCGTTCGATAGCTCGCTTCCAATTTTCAAGCCCACTCGTTGCAAGCGCAGATCCAGGGTTTGCTTTCCATCGCCTTCCTTCTTGCCAATTTGCTCGCAGCTGTGATTCATCTTTAAAGAAACCAGTTGCTAGACCCGCTGCGTAAGCCGCTCCAAGGGCAGTAGTTTCAATGACCTTTGGTCTAACTACATCGATCTGCATGATGTCAGATTGCATCTGCATACATAGTTCGTTAGCAGTAATTCCACCATCCACTCGCATCTCGGGAAGTTTCACACCGCTATCGGCTGACATCGCATCAAGGACATCGCGAGTTTGATAACAAATCGCCTCTAGCGCAGCTCGAGATAAATGAGCCTTAGTAGCGGCACGGGTGAGTCCAACTACAACGCCACGAGCATCATTTCTCCAATACGGCGCAAAGAGACCTGAGAAGGCCGGTACAAAGTAAACGCCACCGTTATCTGGGACGCTATTTGCTAACTCTTCTACTTCAGGTGCGCTCTTTATGATTCCTAATTGGTCGCGTAACCATTGAATCGCTGAGCCAGTAACCGCAACGGATCCTTCGAGCGCATATCTAGCTTTCTCAGGGCCAAATTTGAAACAGACCGTAGTAAGCAGACCATTTTTGGATCTCACGATCTCCTCACCAGTGTTTAGTAGCGCAAAGTTTCCAGTTCCGTAAGTCGTCTTGGATTCGCCACGTTCAAAGCAAGCTTGACCAACCATCGCGGCTTGTTGATCACCCAAAATTCCGGCGATTGGAACTTCCGCTCCTAGCGGTCCACTTGCGAGCGTCTTTCCATAAACTTCAGAGGAGGATGCAATTTTCGGCAAAATTGAGCGTGGAACTTCGAAAATCTTCAATAGCTCGTCATCCCAATCCAAGGCTTCAAGATCCATAAGCAAGGTACGGCTTGCATTTGTTACATCCGTTACGTGAACTCCACCAGTTAGATTCCAAACTAACCACGAATCAATAGTGCCTACTAAAGCGCGATTGCTAGAAATCGCTTTCGCGACAGCGGGAACGTTCTTCAAGAGCCAATTCATCTTGCTACCTGAGAAGTAGGGAGCGATAGCCAAACCGGTCTTATAGGTTATTTTTGATTTAACCTCATCGGTTAGCGATGAGAGAAATTCTTGAGTTCTAGTGTCCTGCCAGACGATTGCATTTGATAGCGGTCTTCCACTCTCTCTGTCCCAGATAACCGTGGTTTCGCGCTGGTTTGTTATGCCAATTCCCGCCAGCTGATTA
>Ga0194116_10004284_pt1 | contig 16461 bp, 13 predicted proteins | sample TA2MahsurfametaG_4_FD_148617 | JGI IMG/M metagenome (GOLD analysis project Ga0194116, IMG submission 148617) | Freshwater microbial communities from Lake Tanganyika, Tanzania - TA2015008 Mahale S9 surface | ecosystem: Environmental > Aquatic > Freshwater > Lake | place: Tanzania: Lake...
GCATCGCTTAACCAATGATGGGTATTCGGCAAGGATATAATTTCTGAGTTGTAAAGCGGTTGTTACAGCAGAAGACATTGACGAAAGATTAATGACGCTTCTGGACAAAAATTCGTCTAATGTTTCCGCATTTTCACCCTGAACAAAATTACCCGCGCTTTTTGCTGAAAATAAAACTTGAGAGAAAGAAGTTATTGCAAGGTCCGTATTTGCCGGTATCGCTGGCAATACTCCGATGTTTCTCGCTGATGCGTTAACTGTTGCAAAAGGCAACGGGTCGTTGATGGCGTTGGCTGTAATTTCAAGTGCTTCTACTGTTTCAAAGGCATGAGATACGATTGTTTCGCCATCATCGGTGGTGGCATTGTATGTAAAAATTGTTCCCGCTGGAATTATTCCACCACTATTTGAGTTTGCCGTGAGGGTAACATCCATGGTGGCTCTTTTTCCGTCAACATATTTGGTCCCAAGCATCTTGCCCAAGCCCAACATCAAAGAATCAGGGAGCCTATTTATCGAACCAATGTTCAATGCCGACATAAATGCAAACGCTTGAAACATGGCGTCTTCAATCGTCCCTGGTCGTAAATCAAAGTCCGGAAAAACAGTTCTGGCCACCTCAATCGAATCGAGGTAAATTTGTGCTGGCGTAATATCCAGAGGTCTTAAATTTATGTACGGAGTAAGGTCTGCGCTCATTGTTTTACCTGTTGTATATGAATCTTACATTTACTGAACCAAGTTCTTCGTCCAGATTGGTATCAACAGAAACTATTGACACCTCGGGCACGAATTTGTTGACGTTAATCAACAAACTGGCTGGGTTCACTGTTGAAAAGGATGGGTCTGCAACCCCAAAGTCCGGTGTTAGTGGCAAGATGAACGGTTCAGTTAGTAGACAAACACTAATCATCTGACGAATGTAGTCATCTGTCCCCTCCTTTAATGTCTGCAGTTTTCTGTTTCGAGTAAATGCAATCGGAAATTTGAGTGTGTCCATAAATTAATCCGTCTGTTTAAGCGTGGTAAGGTTTATGTTTGAAAGAGACAAGGCAGCACGAAGCGTGTTTATTTCTGACTGCAAGGCATCTATAAGGGCATTAAATTTTTCAGTTCCTGTAAAAATATCAAGTTTTGTATTAAATGCACCAAGTATGTAGAGGTCATTTAGTTCCATGTTCAAAAACGTACAAAGAACCCTGTCGTTTGGTTTGAGTTTAAGACGTTTCGAATTATTAATGTAATGAACTTGGTTGTAGGTACAGCCAAGTTCCTTGACAAAGATTGTCGGTAGGCTGTTGTTCTGTGAATCGTGATATCGCACGATTCCTTCATAAATTGCCCCAGGCTGTAGGGGGTGAGAAGAACCCTTGCCCCTATTGACTTGATTTTGTCCTCTCATACGAATGCCTGCTGTTCTCCATTGGTTGTTTGAGCGGTTTGCGTGTACTTAGGGGTTGGATTGGCGGCGTGGAGACCTTCTACTGTTGCCCACTCCACAGAGCCAGGATAAATTGTACCAACATCTATGTGTTTAATTTTCTTTTCCTGTCTTGGTGGGGTCGCAAAACTGATATTTACTGGGTCGGAAACCATTTCTTGATAGTCAACAGATGTAATTAAAAAATCATCTGTGTGCCAAGGGATATCTCCAACATTTACTGTCATCCCAGGGCGCAGGCGAGTTCCATTTAATCGGTCGACCACACATGAACCATCCCCCTCCATGGGGTCATTCTCCGCTTTGTGCATAGATGGCATTTTCATCAAAACAAAACGATTGTCTGGTATTCCATTTACTTTTCTTGCCGGGTAGTGAAGATAGGTAACTTTTCTTTTCTCTATAACAGTTTTATTTTTCTTTTTATTGAAATATGAGTGGTCATATTCGTCGTGTCCCCACTTGTACATCAGCCATTGTTGTGTGCAAAAATATAATGTTCCGTCCTGCTCAAAAATAATATAAGGATTCTTGTCTTTGTCTTTTGATTCGCTAGCAAGTCGAGTCAAAACGTCCCAAAGAGAATCGGCCTGTTGTTCTCCGTCTGCTTGGCTTATTGTTTTATCTTTTGTGGTCGGCTGAACAACAGCAAGCAGTCCAAATTTTTTTGCTGCAGCCTCAACAAAATGATGATTTTCGCCCTTAATTGCACCGGGCTTCCTAAACCTTTTCATTTGTTGAATCGCTTTGGTATATCCCTGGATTCTCACAATGGGAGAATTCCCCTGAGATTGCTCTATTGATACATCTGCGACCTCCATGAAATATCCCAAAAATAAGCCGCTTGCAATCGCATATTGGTTTGGTAGTAGTAGTCGAGCCGGATTGTGACTTCTGTAGATAAATGTTTGTCCAACCTGAAAATAATTTTGCCTAGTCATTTCAAGGCCAGGGTCAAGAAGAGAAAAAGTAACCGCAGTTGATGCGCTCAAAGAATAGTTAACGTTAATATCGATTATTTGACTAAGCATTTTAGTTATAAATGATTTTCTGGGCACGTTGTCTGGTCCGTAAAAAAACACAAGCGGAACATCTCTGCCCGAACCCTGAACACCCAAAATCTCGTCAGAGGTAACAGCCTCTTGACTATCTGGGAAATCAATCTCAACGTTTGACATTTCAACCACCCACCGTCGCTTGGTTGTAGTTGATTTGTGAGTCGGGCCTTGAAGTTAGGCTGTCAGATGCCAATCCATATTCCGGGTCCGTAAATGGCGGTGGTTCTTCTGGTGGTTTGTTGGTGTGCTTTAATCGTGGCATTCCAATAAGCGACGTTCTTTCAACTGGTATTTCCTGAAATGTGATATTTGCTTTGGCTCTTGTTATTTCCATTTTGGCATTTCTTCTTATTGCTGAAATCGAAAGGTCTTGAATAACAAACTGTACTCCGCGTGGAGTGCCAGTCTCGTCGTATCTAAATTGATTGGTCAACAATGTGTCAAATCCGTAGAACATGATTGGATACGGGGTTTGGGCCATTCGTTGAAGTTTTTCTATTTGCGCCGTTACTGGAAGGTCTAGGCCATCTGCGGTTGCCGGTCCATTTCTTACCGCGATTTCAAATTGAAAAGAAATTTGTAGAAGTTTAAAACTCTTCCAATCAATATACGGAAATGAGCCAGCCCTGTCTATTGATACCCATTCTCCACCAAATCCACCGTAGTTAATTTCAAGGGGAACAATGTCAAATACGTACTGATTAATCAATGCTTCACCTGCAACAAAATCATCAACGAGAGATTGTTCGGCTTCTGACCCTCTATAAATTTGATACATAATTGGCTTAGAGTTGTCAATTGAAATACCCTTACCACCAAGAATTCTTCGACTTTCATCGGCAGTAAAAAATATGTTTTTGCTTCTTTGCACAGTAATTTCTTGAATTCGACCAGTCACATAACCTTCTGGACCAGTCCATTTGGTTCCCCCAGGTGCGCGTCCACCACCACTACTTGAGCCGCCGCCACTCGAGCCGCCACCACTCGAGCCACCGCCGTCAGTAGTGCCCTGGGGCAATCTTTTTAGTTCTGCATACGTAAGACCCTTGATTGCCCTAACTGCATGAATTTGTTCCATCGTATATCCCATTGCCAACAATTCGCGTACTATATTGCCATCACTCAATCCTTTATTTACGAATTGTTCCCATAACCCTACGTATGTAGTTTGTACCTCCCACCATTGTCCATCTACGTAAATTTTCCACCCTTGCGGGTTAAAACCGCTTGCCAAAGCCGCTTCAGCCTCTTTTTCGAACTGTCTATCAAAAGTAAAGTATCTTGGAAATGCTTGTGCAAGTTGTTGATAGTTTGTTATGGCTTTTGAACCACCCTTTTCACCCCTACCTGCTATGTACAGGGTTTTGGCCGCCGTCGCCGCAGAATTCGCACCGGACAATCTTGCTTCTTGTAGATAGGTTACAAAAGCAGTCATAACCTCCTGTCGACTCGCATTCCAGGAAAGCGTTGTTTCTTTGTTTTGGGTGAAGACATATGGTTCATCTTCCATGCCTGGAACAGACTCAATAATCACTCCCCTTCTCTTAAAAACCGGAGTCTCATTGCCAATATATTTGGGTGCTGCTGCGCCGGAGATATTGCGATGGTTAACATCGTCGTAGGGTGAGGTTGTGTTCGTATAACTTTTTCCACAGAATGTAGAAGGCGAGTCTTCGCTGCCAATATTTACGTGTGATGCAAATCCCCTGCGGACACCGCCTCCGGCATAGGCTATGTAATTTGCGCTTTGTTCTCTTACCCACTTTTTGGGGTTTGTGGTGTCATACTTCCAAAATATAATTGGTGATTTCCCGTAATATGGCTCTAATTCCGGTACTAGGTTTGCCAAAAAGCGGTCTGTTTCACGCAGTACGGATGTGCTGCTTAAGTTAATCGTTTGTGCTGTTTGAATCGGCATTACGTTTAGGTCCTATTCTGATATTCGTATAGGGCACGTTCTAGTTCTGCCCTGATTTGCGGTATGGCTTCTTTTATGCCGATACCGTTTACGTTTAGACTCACTGATATATCTCCACCTCTGGGACTTGCTGCTGCAATTGGCGCTGGCTGCATTGGTCTGGTGTACGGCTGAACCGTGTCGCCCATCGGGCCACCAGGACCAGGAACGACATGTAAGTGCCTATTGGTGGAACCACCGTGGAATTCAGCAAATCCGCCCTGTTTTTCTACGACTGTTTTATACATGCCAAGTTGATTTCCAACAAGGTCATATGCTCGCCCTGTCACGTGGTCCGAGTGTGGGGACCCAAGGTTGTAGTCGCGGTAAGCAGATGTAATCATTCTCTTTCCAGAAATCATTCCGTCCATTGCTGAATGACGGGCAAGCGTTCTGGACAGTCGCGAACCAACAGTGTCGCCGATTCCCTTGCCACGTGGAGTGCGAGTGTCTGGTTCTGGTTCTATTATTTTCGCTTCAATAAATAATTCTCTCAGTGCCTCCTTTGACCACCATTCTGGATTTGATGCATCCTTGCCAAAGAACTTGGCCATTCCATCAACTACTTCTTTTTCTGCCTGCAACAGAACCATTTCTTTTTCTGCGTTGTCCTTTGCCATCATAAATGCAGCGGTATTTTCGTCAATATCCTCTAGTGCTCCGAACATGCCCAAATTGCCAAAGAAATCCTGCGGAAGTGCGCCAAGGTTGCCACTACTAATTGCGTCGAATATGGCTTCTTGTTCGTCGATGCTCTTGGTTTTGAATATATCCTCAAACACTTTCATTTGGCCAGTTTTCAACATTTTGCCCTGTCCGGCAAGAACTGCCCCAAGTTGTGGCAGCATCGTTTGAATAATTCCTTTTTCGGCATCACCCAATGCTTGATTTACTGCCTGTCCACTCTTTCCACTAAAAACAAGTTCCCCAAGACCACCAAGTGGATTTCTCTTGCCTGTTTTTTGGTTAATTTCCTGAAATGCGAGTCCGTCGGCAGTTCCAATTTGGCGTTTTGTTTCAAAATATGCCTTACTCGCATCCCCACCATAGGCATTTGTCAATTGCTCAAAGGCTGTGCCAAAGAGTAACTTACTATCTTCTGCGGTAATTACTGCTCCCTCTCCACGCTGGTCAAAGTCTTGTCTAAAATTTTTCAATGCCTCGTCATAAATTAGTGGTGCTTTTTCTTGTTTGATGGCAGTGTCAAATGCGTTGTCCAAACTGTTTCTCAACATTTCTGCAATCGCCTGGTCAATTTGTTCTGAAGTCTTTACGACCGTTAGACCGAGCCTCACCAGTTGTTCGTTGAAATCCTCGGTATTGTTTGCCAAATTGACACCCATCGTCTGCGCGAGTTTTACCAGTTCAATTGACGATTTTCCGGTCATTTGTTCCATGACCTTCAGTCGAGCATCTACCGTATTCTTGGCAGTTTCGGTGGCCTTTTCCATTGCCTCTGACTTCTTTGCGGTCTCATCAAAGTACGCGTCGACTAGGTCATCGTCAATTTCGTCGTCTCGTCTAAATCTTTTCTTGTTTTTTTGAGTCAGTCGGTTGTATGTCGCTTCACTCATGCCCCCCGCTGCATACATTTCTTTTAGTTTGCCTATTCTTGCTTGTCGATTTTTTTTATCATCCTCTCTATTTCCAAAAGCCATATCCCTGAATTGTCTTAAGCCATAACTGGCAATACCTATGGTGCCGCCAACCGCACCGCCCACAATGCCGCCAACTACTGCACCGACTGCAGTGCCGATAACGGGAACAACAGTGCCGATAATGGCACCAGATACTGCACCGACTGCAAGACCAACACCAGCACCACGTGTAAATTCTTCTACGATGCTAAGGTCTCCTGATTTCTTTCCTTCTATGGCACCACCCTCCCTGGCAATTTTTCCAAGTTTTTTGTACTTTTCCTGTTGTTTACCCAATGAATCAACTATTGTGGTTTCTGTAGCACCAGAAGCCCTTGCTGCGCCTTCAAGCAGAGCCATCTGAACTTGAAATTCCCCAAATGAACTTTCAAAGTAGTCATCGACTAGGGCTTTCGCTTCTTTCTTTTTTGCTTTCAGGGCATTGATTGGTGCCATTACGGCCCCAACAATTGTTCCAATCGCAGCACCAGCAGCAGTTCCGACTGGGCCAAATGATTTGCCAAGTGCGGCGCCAGCCATTGCGCCACCACCCATTGCTAGACCCATGTTGCCACTCTTCAAAGCAAACGTGCCACCCGCAATTCCGGCGGCTAATTTAGGACTGAACAAAGCCATTGATGAGGCAAGACCAAGACCACCCTTAATGTCCTCGTCGCCAACCTTATTTGACAGTTTTGATAAGCCCTGTTGTAATAGGAAACTGCCAATCATTCCGTCCATCTTGTATTTTGAGCCTCGTGCCAGTTTGTCTTCACGCATTTGATTGGAAACAGACATAACGTTTCCAACATTTCTTCGCAAGGCACTAAAATGTTTTTGCACGCCTCTCGGGTTTCCAGTTCCAGCATTTGTCTTTAATGGCCCACCAGCACCAGCACCAGAACCACCACCAGCAAACATTCCTCTTATGGTTCCCAACATTCCAGCGGGCGGCGGTCCACCACCACCTGGCGGAGAGAATGGCGAAGTTGGTCCACCAGGTGGCCCACCCCCACCAGGAGGAAGAACCATGGGGGGAATAGTTGGACCACCGCCGCCGCCAGTAGTGCTATTAAGCCCTAAACCACGCCTCGCGGCTGTTCTGGCAGCCCTAAACCGACCGACCAATCCAGCGCCACCTCGACCAGCACCTCTTTGGGCGTTGTACATTCTGGTGAGCAATCCACGAGTGGTTCCTGTTGCGCCGCCACCCATTGGCGGTCCTGGATATGGAGATGAGGGACCCGCAGGCATCATGAAGGGCATTCCTCCTACTGGCATACCACCACCAGTCCCACTCGCCAAACCCCTCGTACCAGCGCCTGCCGCAAGTTGTTGAAGTGCCATTTGTGCCATATTGGCCGCCATGGCTGTTTGCTGTAACTCAAGTCCAAGCACACGTGCCCCAGCCCCCGCTGTCGCCGCGGCTGATGTTGTTGTAGAGGCAAGACCAGCAGTGGAAGAAGCCGTTCCTCCTGGCACTATAAGGCCGGAGGGTCTTGTGGTAGTGCTACCAAGACCGAGAGCGCCACCAGCACCACCAATTCTGTCTGGTCCACCCGTCAGTGCGTTTGCTGTTCTTAGTATTGGGTAGTATTGCTGCCATGTTGCCTGCGCTTGTGGCCCAAGCCATCCACCATTCATTGCCCCACCGATTCCGGCGCCGATTGCTGGTCCAAAACCGCCAGTTGCACTAGCAATTGCCGGATTTGAGCCTAATTTAAACCCTTGATAAGCACCTTGTATGGTGCCAATTATTGAAACCTGTCTTGCTTGAACATTCATCGTATTGGTTAGTTTTTTCTCGTCAACGACCGTTCCGCGCGCAGTCTTCATTCCTCTTGCCATTGCCAACATCAACGCCAGGGCACCCTGACTACCTAATTGACCACCGAAAAAGGGGAGACCTTCCATAAATTTGAAAACACGACTGAATTGTTCAAAAATTACCTTGAGGCCCCTAATCATGTTGTTGATAAAGGGAAGATTTTCTTGAATTACCCTTTCAAATATTCTCAGTACGCCCAAAAGTTCAACAACTGTTTTCCCGATTGTTGAACCAAGTTTTTCGAAGTTCTTCTGATTTAGTTGTAGATTTCTATTGAATTCTTTTGTTGCTCCCTTGATTTCTGCCCATATTGGCCGCCAGGCGTTACCAAACATTTTCTCTATCACGCGGGCGCCATCAAGAAACGGCTTTAGTCCGTCTATGATTTCATTCCATCCCTTTTTGAAATTCCTCCACCACTCGCCCAACCTGTCAAACATTCCTTGAGATTTTGGAAGATATTCGCGTATGAGTTTTAGATAAAAGTTGGAAAGTTTTTCAACTGCATTTACTACCGCGTCGGTAAAGCCACCGCGCTTTTCCCATCCTGCAATAGCACCAGATGTCGCCGCCATAGTTCTTGTAATGATTCTGTAAACTTTTTCTAGAGCAACTTTTGCTTGTGGTAAAAATTGCTGACCGAAGTCGGCAAACTGTCCCCTAATCAAGTTAAAATATTTTTTAAGTTGACCAATCAAAGTATTATTTACGGCGTCCATCTGGCCAGTAACTCCACCAAGAGCGGATAGTTTTCCGCTTTTCATCGCCTCGATAAATTCTTTTTTGGTGTCTATTCCTTCCTTTTTGGCTTTCTTCAATGCTTCTTCTGCTGCTGGTCCAAGTTCTTTAAATGCAGTATGAATTGCGCCAAGGCCCTTCTTTGGGTCTTGTATCGCAGCAACTACTTTTGCTGCTTTGACCAATCCTTCCTCAAGCGGCTGTCCTGCGGAAGCAAAATCGCCAAGGTCCTTCAAGAGACTCTTGCTGCTCGCTAGATATCCCGTCTTTGTTTTTGCTATTTCTGCGTATGCCTTATTCAATGCCTCAACACCCGCTCCAGCAAGTTCTGTGTCCATTTGCAATCCGCGCATGTTGACTCTTACTTGATTTAGCCCACTTCCGAATTCTTTGTTATTTTTCCCCGTATAAGCAAGCATTGACGCTTGTTGTTCCCGAATTGCTGTGGACATGAGACCTATGGCAACCGCTGTGCCCGCCGCCGTTGCCGCCAACATCTGCAGTGTGACGTGATACGACTTGACCAAAAATCTTCCGGCTACGAATAGGGCGTGTATGCCCACAAGGGCAACGGACATTGCACCGAGTGACAGTGTCGCTATTTTTAGTCCTTTGACCAAAAATTTTGACAACATTCCGCCAAACTGGCGGACCATTTTTGTGCTTGAATAAATTACGTTTTTAAGCGTTTTTGTCTTTTTTTCAACCCCAGCCAAGGCTCCACCAGCGACGGTTGATGCGCTTGCAAGACCCAGCAGGTCCCTGGACGCTTTTCTTGCAGAACTTCCTAATAATCTTAATTTGGCGGAAGTTTTAGTGGCGTGGTCGCCTAATTCGTCAACGCGTTCTGTAGATTTGCGAGGACCATCATCTTTGATGGTGTCTATCGCAATCGTTGCTCTGCTCTCAGCCATATATTCCTAAGTCGTAATGAAAGAAGGGTTATCTTTCTTGTTGACTCGGGCCGAGGGGAGTGCTACTTTTTCTCCATTTCGCGCCGTTCTCGCTCGCGGTCGTTCGTTACCACTTTAGCACAAGCCATGAGTATCAGCCATTCATCTTGTGAGCAATTCAGCAAATCCAACGGATTTGTTCCCCATAGTTCGCCGAGTCGAGCAGCGTTAATTATTAAGGAATCTTCGATTAGTTCGTCGAAGACCCCTTCGTAGGGTCCTCTGTGTCAACAGTGTCGGAATATCCTGCCGCTTCAAGGATTGCCACGGCAGCAGATTCAACATGTGGGTCGACACCGAAAAATGCACGAACACAATCTGGCTGTGGGCGAGTCGTTTCTGTCATCTCCAGGATGAGGTCGGAAGCAAATGTAAGTTCATTTCCAGACTCGTCCTGGACTTCCTTGTCATCAAACATCATTCCGACGGTTGTCGAACCAACTACCAAACAAGCAAAACGCAATGCGTCCATACCGTTCTTGCTGTCTTCTCCTGCGGATTTTCGCCAGTTGCGAACCTGATTTTGGGAGATGTTTGGGCTGATAATCAACTTTACGTGTGGTCGTTCTGGAACGGCAAGAAGCACCTGCGGTCGTTCGACCTTACGTCGAACAGCAGCAGAAAGTTGTTCGAGCAGTGTTGGCTCGCTCTTCTTCTCTGCAGCCTTTGCTGGCTTTTCTTTCTTTGGCTCGTCTGATGATGTGTATAGTTCGTTGTTGCTCATGGGCAAAAACTAGCACACCAAAGCACGCTCAGTTGTAAATTATTAAACTAATTTACTTGCTGGCGACCTTCGAAACCGAGAAGGTAAGAGCAAACGTCGATGGCGCACCAGAAGATGAATCTCCGTCTGGCTCAGTCAGACCAACCAAAAGAGCCTTGGAATAGATTCTGTCCAAACCTGGCTTCTTCAGGTCGCAGTCATAAGTCTCAACGGTAATGTCATAGTAGGCCTTGCCGACATATTCGCGCAACTTTGCAACCTTGGCGGCTACGCCAGTCTTGCCGTCCGATGGAACTCTGTCGTCGTCATAGTGAGCCGTAAGCGTAATGTCACCGATATCGAACGGAGCGCAAAGGACCGTCGGTGAAGCCTCCCCACCCTCGTAGATTTTCTCCACGGAGGCAGTGATTTCTCCACCAGACACCTGGGCAAATAGGAAAGTTTCAAACTTGGGCAGGTCTGCGATTTGCTGAGCGCCATGCGGCGCGATTCTTCCAAGAACTTGCCTTTGTGATACTTTTGCCATGATTTATTCCTCCGTTGATTAGACGACCGACTTGGTCAAGTTGGACTTAATGATGTCGACTTCAATTTTGTCGCCGACACTTGAGACACGAACGCCCACCCTAGCCTTGACAAGACCATCAGCCAACTGGGAGGTTGGGTTGATTGAAGCATCACACTTAACCGAATAGCCAAAGTCAATTCTCTTTCCATTTGCATCAAACGCTTCAAACAAAGCACCGCTAGTTCTTAGCGGCTCGAGAATTGCGAATAGTTTTGACTCGACAGCAGAAAAGACAGTGTTTCTTCCGTCAATGACACTGAACAGCAGGTCTTCAAGCGAGCGGTTGGCTTCAACCACAACTTGATTGACAACGTCCTGCGCCGTGATATAGCGGAAGTTCGTCGTGTCAGAAGACAGCGAGCGAGCACCATAAACACGGACCGTGTTATTAATGACACGAATCGCATTGACATGTGCTTCGTCAAGGGCGTCACCATTCGTCTTGTCAATGTCAGTTGCAACACCATTGACAAATGCTGCAATCGAAATCAAACCAGCGCCTGGTTTGTGGGCGCCAACCTGAGTGTGTGCGACCGCTCGTTTTGCGGCAGCGTAACCCACGGGTGGAATCAATCGATTGACACCAACGATGCTTGTCGGAACAAAAACCCACGGATAGAAATAGGCGACGTGCTCAGCACTTACGTTAGCCGCAGACAAAGTTTGTCCAGCAGCCGTTGCCTCTGCAATCGTGTCGTCAAACGCGCCAAACAGAAAGGCAACTCTGTTGTATGTATTGGCATGATTTGCCAAAGCCGTTTGAACCGTTCCGTTTGACGACTCTGCGCATATTACGGCACCAGTTCCAAATGATTCAAGGAACAAACTGAGTCCAGCGACATAGTCGTCTGCGGTCACGGTTTCTTCATTGTCATCCCCAGGACTAAGCGCGACTGGTGATGCGTCGTTGTGTGGTACGCCGCCCGCATCAAGGTCCGTGGCGCTTACAAGTTTTGACACTGTTGGGTTGGAATTAATGCGACCGACTGCTTGCGCAACCGTCGTGACATTGCCCGTGCTGAACACAAGCGTGCCACCATCAAAAATCTTAATGATGAATGTACCAGCAGCAGTTCCTGGATTTACACACTGAACAGTGATGCCAGTACTCCACGCACCAGGACCGTTGGCCGTAATCGTCATGACGTTTGTTCCGCCAGCGCCAGCCGTTGTGTCGAGGGTTCTTGAACCAGTTGAATGACCAGAACCAGCAACACGCGCAATCCACGCTCTTGTGCCACCCTCTTCAAAGAATGTCTGCACTGAAGGATGCGTTAGCGCATACGAGGCGTATCCACCATAGATTGCTTCAAATTCCGCAAGGCTCGTAACCAACTTCGAAACACCAACTGGTCCTCGAGAGGTCTTGCCAACGAAAAATGCCTGCGATGTTTCGACTGACGTTGCGGCATTTGGTCCGACTCTTACTGCTGTTTGTATGCTTACGCCTGGCATGACACCTTCCTCACTACTTGAGAACTACGCGTATTAATTTGATTCCCATTGTACAGAACTGTTGTCTTGTGTGACAGCAACTGTTGGTTCTGATTCAACTTCAACAGGTTGAGCAGTTTTGACTTTGGATTTTGTTGGTTTTGCGCCCTGCACGATACGAAGGACGACCAATTTTCCGGCATCGATTCCCGCCTTACAAATCGAACATGACTCGTCGATTGCCGCGATTCCCATGCTGTGGAGGGTTCTCCCGTCAGCATCAACCTCAAACGGTCCCCTGGAAACGTTTTTCACAACCAGAGCAGGGCCAGCAATAGACCCATCGTTTATATCTGTAAGTTTTACAAAAAGATACGTCATCTTAAGGCTCTCCTTGACAGCGCGCTATAGATTGTACTCCATAATGCTTAATCAACGGTGTATTTGTCAGTCCACGTACTATCGTTTAGGTCGGTATCAGTTGTGCCCTGTTGTGAAATTGCGTATTCAATTTCTTGAATTTCTCCAATGTCTTGACGAGTAACTATTTCGTTGATTCCCAGGTTGTATCCAACATAGCCACCGCACAAAACCCTGTCACCTTTTAACAGTGTTATTTCCGAAAATTCCTCTCTCATCGTTCCCTCGTCAATCATTACCTGAAATGATTGTCGTGGGTCGACTGCCTGCAAACACGGGTAATCCAAAAGCGCCGAACGAACGACAGAGGTGAGCCTGTCTCTTGCTACCGTTGCTTCATCTGGCCCTACTGCCCTGCACCAAACGTAAGTTCTCATAACGTAGTTGGCCCTATATAGTGGGTCAGGACCATCAAAACCCATCCGCTCAAAACTCGTCGTTGAAATTGCTACGGTAATTATGGTTGGCCACACGTCAAGAGCAAGGGGTTCGTAGGCAAGATATTTTTCTGGCATCGGCAATTCTGTACTTGATATGTCCCAACCGTTGCGATAACGAATTATTCTTTTTGGTAAGTCATTTTGCAAGTAACTGGAAACATAATTCTTTGCAAAATGTGCTCCGTGCATCAGGTATTCGGGCATTACTTAAATTTTTCCTTCTACTATGTATTCGGAAATCATCTCGGCCACCTCGTCAACCCACTTTTCCGGGGTAAAGATTATTCTTCTAGCGGGCATGTTTCTTGTTCCGTATTGGTGGAATTTCGCTATTTCTCCGCCAAAACTAAAACTTGCGGTTCTTTTGTTTCCATCAAGGTCAGGGCCCTGCGCGATTTTGGCAAACAAACCGCCCTCCTTAACCAGTATCGGCATCCCAGGAAAATGCTTAATCTTCCATGCTCCGTACTCTGCGTCCAACGGTGCCCATCCACCAGATGGCAAACCCTGTGCCGTAAAATTTTCAATCAAGTAGCCTTTGAGTTTTTCATGGGCTTTTGGCCAAACGGGTCGAAGGTCACCCATTCTTTTATTGATGTTTTCAAGGTTGTCATGCACTTCATCAAGACCATTTATTTTTAACTTAATGCGCACACTTAATTCGCTCATGGCACTATGCAATTCTTCGTCGCGAATACTTTTTCAATTGCATAAGTTCTGACTCCAAAAATCCGGTTTCCGCAACAGCAACATTTCGTGAGTTAAGGTCCTTGATTCCCACAACGTCATCGTGCATGTTTTGCATTTCCCTTGTTGCCGCCCGCAAAATCATAAGTTTAAACATCTTGATATTGCCACCATCAAGCCCACCCTTATAGGTAACTCTGATTATGTCATTTGCAAAGCCAGTGTAAACATCCAGTCCATATCTTCGAACGGTATATTCATTGCCGTTTGCTGTTGCGGTTCCGCCCGAAGTATAAGCACCAGTGACACCAGAATTAGCAATAGAAAAAGTATCGGTTGCTACGGAAGTTATTATCTTGGCGCTGATGTTGTATGTGGCGGGTGTTGCGTTAATCACCGTCACTGTTTGTCCAAGCGTGAATCCGTGATTTGCCGCAGTGAACGTAGCCGTTCCAGAAGAAACTGTTGCGGCAGTAATTGTTGCAGTTCGCTTTACCGCTTCGCCAAGTATCCTGTTGTTAATTGTTGGACCGTCCATTTCAACTTTTGAAACAGAAACGATTGGCGTATTCCTCAGGTAAATTGTGCTCGGCGGTGATGCGTAGGTAATGATTCCGTTTGGGTTGGAGTCCCCAAGGCCAAGTCCCTGATTGTAGAAATATGAACCCATTGGAACGTTCACGTGGTTGGCCTCGAGAACATGGGTCTCATCCACAAATTCAGTCACTTCGACAGGACGCCCAAGATAGGTTTCCATCTCACTTTGAAGACCTTGCAGAATCATTTCTGCTGCATCTTGTTGTCTTAGGGACAGAGTGATGTCCATGTAGGTAATGAGGTTAGAAAGCGTTACCAGCATTTTTTAACCTCTCAAACTGAGAATTATGATTTAGCCGCGCCGCCTGCCACGAAGTCGGTCAACCAGACCGCGACCAACTCTTTGAGCCGCTTCAACCGCACGGGAGGCAGCACGACGAATTCGACCTGCTCTGCCGCCTTCGCCACCACCAACTTCGACACTTGGCATTGTTTGTACTCCTCGCGTTAAGAAACATCGCAAACACCCTGATAAGCGACGCTAGAAAATTTTAGCACTGTTCTTGCTGTATGGGGCTACCTATCTGGATTGGGTGGCTTTTCGGCAGAAAAAGTATCCACTGCACCCTTTGGGGCCTCAATGGGAACCCACGCCCGCGAATACTTGTGTTCGGCGATATTTACGCGTTTGATGATGGTTCCATCAAGAAGAACATCCAATTCGTCATCGCTCATTGACAACAGTTGGGACAAATTATCTTCTGTGTATTTTTTGCTGCGAACCAATTTTTTAATAACTTCAGACACCCTATGTGCAACAAGTGTTCCCCTTGAGCGATTTAAACGCAGGTGAATCATTGACGCCTCGAGTGAATCGCAATCAATAATGATGCACGGAACACTGGCGATTGTCTTGCGTAATTCTTTGTTTTCTTTGACAATCATCCACCTGTGATAGCCATCAATAATTGCCATATCTCGCTTCATGACAACAATCGGCGAAATAAAACCAAAATCTGCGATTGACTTAGCCAATACTTTTAAGTCTGGTTTTAAAATATGATTTGCGTGCCAGTCGCCCTTTTTTAATTCATCAATATCAACATTTTCAATTTTCATCATTTACCTCAGCGCTGTCAACTTCTTCTGTCATTCTAATCGTATGTGATTTTGTCTTTGGTCCTATTGGAGAAACTGCAACACTGTGCGCCATGGCGCCCATAAACATCTGATAAATCAATGAATAAAAGGTATACGACCTGGGGTCAAGGGCGTGCTTTTTTCTAAATTCAGAAACAAACGACTTAGCCCTAGTTGCCTTAAATTCATTAACCATAAAATCATCAATAAATTGTTTTGCTCCATCAAAACCCTTGCTGGCGTATCGTTTAATTAATTTGTCATAATCAAAAACTGACCAATATATTCGCTGAGCATCAATGTACGGAAAACACCTGACGAGTTCGTCGTAGAATTCTGGCTCAGTTCGGATAACGTCACCTATTCGACGTATGGCTATGCCATGCAGTGGAATGCCGACCCTAGTGTTACTACCAGTTATCGCTGCCCTATCGTAATATTCGCAGTATGGGAAGCCATGTTCTTCGATAATAAACTTAAATACGTCAGCAGTTTGCCAGTCGTATATGACTTTCGCAAATTTAAGAGGAATTCCCTTCTTTGATTTATATGGCGTAACGATGTAGTTTTCGTGCAGTTTTTGCACCAAAGACCGATAGCGCAGCATTGATTCGGAAGCGCGAACTCCAGTTATAAATGCGGTATTTCCTGTCTTTCCCTGCATGGTGTAATAGTCAACTATTTCAGGCGGGGGTTGCCCAAGGGGCAAACCAAAATTGGCTGCAGTTATCGCCCACGGCGGAATTTCCCTGCAAAGACGACCTTCCTTTTTTCGTAATTCACTCCACAAAATGATTGATTCGCGTTTTCCCAAAACCCAAACCTCAGACCCCTGTGGCATGCAGTACCACTCCATTTCTACCCACGGCTGATTTCGCACATAATTTACGTAGTCAATA
>Ga0194116_10004285_pt1 | contig 16460 bp, 7 predicted proteins | sample TA2MahsurfametaG_4_FD_148617 | JGI IMG/M metagenome (GOLD analysis project Ga0194116, IMG submission 148617) | Freshwater microbial communities from Lake Tanganyika, Tanzania - TA2015008 Mahale S9 surface | ecosystem: Environmental > Aquatic > Freshwater > Lake | place: Tanzania: Lake Tanganyika...
TTAAAAAAGAAGGGGATGAGGTTGCTTTGGATGAGCCTCTTTTAGAAGTCTCTACAGACAAAGTAAATAGTGAAATACCATCACCAGTTGCTGGTCGTTTATTGCGTACTTTGGCAGCTCCAGATGAAGAGCTTCAAGTAGGAGATCCTCTAGCTAAGATTTTAGTGCTGTCTGTTGGTGAAAAAGGATCTGCACCCACGATGGTTCCTGAGAAAATACTTCCTTCTGCGCCAAGTACTTCTTCTGAAATGAAGGAGTTTTTCTCTCCAGCGGTGCTCAGGACAGCTTCAGAGCTGGGTGTTGGTCTGGATGAAATGAAAAATATTAAGGCAACCGGAGCTGGTGGTAGAATCACAAAACAAGATGTCGAGGCCTATGCTAATAGTAAAGCTGCCCCTAGTTCTTGCGCTGCTGCATCGATTGCTAAGGATAAGCCTTCAGCATGTTCTGCTCCAGTATGTACCGTTTCAAATAGTGCCGAAGAAATAGAAAGAGTCAAAATGAGCGGCATGCGTAAAGCTATTGCTGATAATATGGTAAAGTCGTTTTACGAAGCTCCTCATGCTACTCTCGTAAATGAAATAGATATCACTCCTATTTTAGATGTTATATCTAAAAATAAAGAGTCTTTCCTTCAGAAACAAGGGGTAAAGCTTACCATCACAAGTTATGTTGCTAGGGCTATTTCAAAAGCGTTGCAAGAATATCCTTTGATTAATTCTTCCTTAGAAAAAGATACGATCGTTGTAAAAAAATATGTCAATTTAGGTATCGCTGTAAGTGTTGATCAAGGATTGCTTGTTCCTGTTATTAAAAATTGCCAAAAGATGGGTGTGACTGATATCGCCAAGTCAATTCACTCATTGTCTACGAAAGCTAGATCTGGAAAATTAGCTCCATCTGATGTAACGGATGGTACTATCAGTATGACTAACTTTGGTATGTCTGGTGTGGCTATAGGAGTTCCGATCATACGCTATCCAGAATGTGCTATTATTGGTGTTGGGGCAATTCAAAAACGTGTAGTTGTTTTAGAAAACGACATGATGGCTATAAGATCTCTAATGCATATTTCATTAACTTTTGATCATAGAGTCCTTGATGGTATGTACGGTTGTGGTTTCTTATCTGCTGTTAAAAAGCATTTAGAAAATGACATTTATATAGACTAATTCGATCATCAGCGGTAGGCCCTTGAGCCTACCGCTGATGATATCTATCCTTGCGCGGAAGAGTATCCAGGCTCTCCATCAATTACGTAAAGATTTTCAGTTTTGATCATATCAAATTTATTCTGTTCAAGTTCTTCCAATAATTTAATTATGTCGTGTGTTGTTACTCTGTGCCCTTTTTCTTTGTGGACAAACCGTAATCTCCATTGCTCAATACAGCAAGTTTCAGGATGTCCATTTGGCCATATCCTTACTCCTCTGTTTGTTATCATTTGTAGCTTTAATGGGGTAATGGAGGATATTTTAGAACATTGATCAATAACCTCATTGGCATCATTTTTGCTGTAGATAAAAATATCTGTTCCAATAAGATCTCTTGATGATTCTGTATGAAAATGCTTTGATCCTATAGGTTTAATTTTTTCATTTTCTTTATATGATACGGTTTTGAGGTTTTGTGGTTTTTCTCCAAGAAATTTAACTACGGTTTGCGCAAATTCCTTTGTTCCGACTTTTCTTTTACTTACTCCTTCAGTGAAGATATCATATGTATGGAATCCCTCTTCAAGGGTTTTTAGCCATGCGTTATGAATCCTTTCTGCAACCCTGGTTTCGCCAAGGTGGACAAGCATCATCACTGACGCAAGAAGAAGCCCAGAGGGGTTTGCCATATTTTGCCCAGCTCTCCGTGGTGCTGATCCATGTATTGCTTCAAACATAGCTCCTTTGTCACCAATATTTGCAGAGCCTGCAAGTCCGACCGATCCGGAGATTTGGGCTGCTACGTCGGATAGAATGTCCCCATAAAGATTGGGCATAACAATAACATCAAATGCTTCTGGGGTATCTGCTAGCTTCGCAGCACCTATGTCCACTATCCAGTGTTCATTTTCTATTTGAGGGTATTCTTTGGCTATTTCATCAAACACCTTATGAAAAAGACCATCAGAAAATTTCATGATATTATCTTTACTAAAGCAAGTTACTTTTTTTCTTCCATAGTGTCTTGCGTATTCAAATGCATGGCGAACTATTTTTTCACAGCCTTGTCTTGATATTATCTTTAGAGATTCGCATACCCCAGGGGTCTGTTTGTACTCTATACCGGCGTAAAGATCCTCTTCGTTTTCTCTTACAATAACAACATCCATATTAGGATGTTTTGTTTTTACAAAAGGATCATACGCCACGCAAGGACGGATATTGGCAAAAAGTCCAAGAGTTGTTCTGATTGTGACATTAAGGCTTTTAAAACCGCCACCTTGAGGTGTCGTAATGGGTGCTTTTAAAAAGGCCTTAGACTTTTTTATCGTTTCCCATGAAGAATCTTCTATACCTGTTGGATGTCCGCCTAAGTATACCTTTTCTCCAATTTCAATTTTGTTATACTCCAGAGGAGCTCCCGCTTCATCTAGGATGTGAAGGACTGCTTCCATAATTTCTGGACCGATTCCATCTCCATGGGCCACTGCTATTGGTATTTTAGATGAGGACATGATACTATTCCTGTATGAGGGTTGTTTAAAATTTAGTTTTTACGATATTCATTTGAAGACTTCAAGCAAATTTGCAAATGGGCTATATTAGATGTTCTTAACGAGGATCTATGATTAAAACACTTTTTGAAAATGCCCAAAAGCATTTGAATTACTTCTTTGAGCACATTGATACTGAATCTGTTGAAGATGTTGTTCGGCAATGCAACTCTTGTGAAGGACTTGTGGTCCTTACAGGGGTAGGTAAAAGTGGCATCATCGCTGAAAAAATTGCTATGACACTCATTTCGACAGGAACGAGGGCTCTTTATCTGCCAGCTATGAATTTTTTGCATGGCGACATAGGGATAATTTCTGATAAAGATATTCTTATTATGATTAGCAAGTCAGGCGAGTCAGAAGAGTTGCTTAATCTGTTACCATTTGTAAAAAACCGCAATTGTAAAACTATTGCCATAGTTTCCAATACGCAAAGTCGATTGTCTAAATCTTGTGACACATCCATTTGTCTTCCTGTAGAAAAAGAGCTCTGTTCTTTTAATTTAGTTCCTACAACTTCTACTGCTGTCCAACTTATTTTTGGAGATGTTCTTGCTGTAGCCCTGATGAAAAATAGGGAATTTGCTATGGATGATTATGCTCTAAATCATCCCGCCGGTGCTATAGGGAAAAAGATATTTTTGAAAATAAAAGATCTTATGCTAGATCACCAAAATATTCCTGTATGTAGCCCTTCTGATAAATTGCTAGATGTTCTGGTCGAACTCTCAAATAAAAAATGTGGCGCATTGCTAGTAGCAGATCACGATAGAAGGCTTGTAGGTATTTTTACTGATGGAGATTTACGAAGAGCCCTTCAATCAAACGGATCGTCTGTATTAGAGCAGAACATGGAATCTTTAATGAATACTGCTGTAAGCTTTTTATCATCAGATACTTTAGCGTGGGATGCCCTTGTTTTTATGCAAAAGGATCCGTCTAAATGGATAACGGTTCTTCCTATTGTTGATGATGGTAAAATCGTTGGTATACTTCGTATGCATGATATAGTAAAAGCTGGATTGACCTAATACTAGGATTTTAAAAGTGTACGTATTTATTAAGACTTGGAAACCTATTAGTGTTTCTCTTTTATTTCTACTTTCTTCCTATTTGTCTTATTCTAGCAGAAGATACAAACCTGGTGAAATATTTTTTTCTTTTTCCCTTATAGGGGCGTTAGTCGGTGTTATTTCTTCCGAAATTCTTTTTTATTCTATCATAAATAGAGCTACAGTAACACTCTTTAGTTTGTATGTGTTTTTAACAGCGTCGATTAAGGCGGGTGTTATCTCGTATCTTATGTCTGTGATGCAAAAGATGTTTAGAGGTAAGCCTTCTATGTTTTATCTTTTTAGCACCGTTCTGGCTTCCTTTTTCCCTTTTCAACGACAGGTAGATGTTCTTATTAAACATCTTAAACACAGGATCTCTTTGTATAAAACTGCAATGTACCCTGTATTTCCAGCTCTATTTGCTGCAGCGTCCTCATTAACGATTGTTGGGTCGATTGCCAATCTTTTGGCAGATCATTTGTGTAATGTGGTTTTTGAAGGTACTCACTGGGGCTTTTTTTCTAACGGCCCCATATCTTTGACTTTATTCTTTATTTGTTTTTTCTTTTTTTGGATTGGGATTAAGGCTCAAAAAAATCAAGAGGGCATCCTTGTTTTTGCTGGGCTATCGCAAGACCCTTTACATTTTGATCCTGAAATCGACCATCACCACAAGGTCGATAGAAAAACTTTAGATGTTTTTCAGGCGTTTGATGAAAATATTCCTCTTGAACCATCGTATCCAAAACATTCATATGATAATGACAAACAAAACACTGGTTTTGTTAAAAAGTGGATGGTTTTTAATTTTTTGCTATTTCTTTTTTTAAGCATAATTGGAATCTCAGTATTCTATAGCGCCCCCATTTGTGGAATCCTCTCATTAATTCCAAAGTCTCTTTCTATAAAAGAAGATTTTAAGTGCTTTCCTTTAGATACGTTTCTACTTCTTTCAGCCTCGTTGATTTTTTCATATTTATTTTTACATTCAGGGCTGGCTGAGCTGTTGTCTAAAAGATTAGTTTTTTTAGAGGGGAAAATTTCTGTTGTTACCTTTTTTTTATTTCTTTCTTCAGTTTTATCTATGTTCATTCCAAGCCTTATAGCAGTTGCTGTTTTAGTGACATTAATAAATTTTTTACCAATATGTCACGATCCGTCTTTTCTTCAAGTGGTAGCTGCAGCGATTACGTTTGGAAGTTTTTTGATACTAAATAGTAGGGCTCACGTAAGAAGGGCAAGTCACTCCGAATTTATGGAAGACTCTGCCAAAACTAGAGTAAGAGCCTCATGGACATTGTCTGTTTATCTTGCTTTTGTTGCGCATGTATTCTTATTTTACAGGGTTGATTAGTTTCTGTTAAAAAAATACACTGTATTTTTTAAACAAGGAAATGATATGGGTTCTTTAGACTTAGCTTCAATTTTATTACTAGTGACTTTTGTGTTGGGATATAGCGCAATCGTCTTCGAACATACGATCAAAATAAGCAAGAGTGCAGTTGGCCTTCTGATAGCTGTGCTTTGCTGGGTTATCACCTTATATGCAAGCGATAGATCTTTAGCCGTAGATCTTCAGGAACTAGGTCATCACGTATCGAGTGTATCGCAAATTATTTTTTTCCTTATGGGGGCAATGGCCTTAGTAGAGCTAATTGATGCTCATAAAGGATTTAAAATTGTAACAGATGTTATACAGTCTGCTTCTAAAAGAAGACTTTTATGGACTATGTCCATCGTGTCTTTTATTTTGTCTGCGGCTTTGGACAACTTGACGACTACTATTTTGATGATTTCTCTGCTCAAAAAACTCGTTAAAGACTCTAAAGAAAGAGTGCCGCTTAGCATTATGGTAGTGGTTGCAGCTAATGCCGGAGGAGCTTGGACCCCCATAGGCGATGTTACTACGACAATGCTCTGGATCGAAGGCCAAATTTCAGCCTTTCATGTGATGAAAACACTTTTAATTCCAAGCTTTATTTCTATGTTAGTCCCATTACTTTGGTTTTCATCGAAAGCTCGGGGTAGATATGCCCATCTTAAAGAGCATCTTGAAGAAGAGAGAGCAGAACCTGGAGCTAAGGTGGTTTTTTGTCTAGGTATAGCTGGGCTAGTATTTGTTCCAATTTTCAAGACGTTGACAGGACTACCTCCGTTTATGGGTATGCTTCTTTCGTTTGGAGTTCTCTGGGTTGTTACTGATCTTATGCACCATAAATTTGACCAAAGAACACATTTACGTGTTCCGTCTATACTTTCAAAGATTGATACTTCTTCTATTATGTTCTTTTTAGGGATATTGTTAGGAGTCGATGCTCTGCAAACAGCAGGAATTTTAACTATGTTTGCTAATTTGCTTGATTCTACAGTGGGAAATCTTCCTGGCATCGCAACACTTATTGGTGTTTTTTCTGCGATCGTAGATAACGTTCCTTTAGTAGCCGCCTGTATGGGGATGTATTCCTTAGAAAGGTTTGCTACAGATCATCCGTTTTGGATCATGATCGCTTATGCAGCAGGTACTGGTGGTAGTCTTCTTATCATAGGATCTGCCGCAGGTGTTGCTATGATGGGAATGGAAAAAATGGATTTTTTCACATACCTAAAAAAAGCAACCCTTCCAATTTTAATCGGCTTTTTACTCGGAATGCTATCCTATCTAGTTCTATTCTACTAGAATTCTTAAGAGCAATTAACAGTGTTTTTATTACAAAAAACACTGTTAATTCTTTATTTTAAAAAAAATTAAAAAAGTTCTCTTGCGAATAAATCACGTGTTTTTGTATGTTTATTGCTTCCTAACGACGAGATTTGAAAAAGAAAACGAAGTTAAGAATAAGTGATGCTAAGTAAAGCACGCTAAGTTGTTTGACAGTAGAAGTGAAATGACGAAACAAGAGTGAAAAGTTTGTGCGGATACAAACGAAAGTTTGTAGACCGAAAATGTCAATAATATATAAGAACATATCAAAATTTTTTTGATTGAGAATTTGATCTTGGTTCAGATTGAATGCTGACAGCGTGGATGAGGCATGCAAGTCGAACGAAGCTAAGGGGTAACTTTTAGCTTAGTGGCGGAAGGGTTAGTAATACATGAATAACTTGCCTGTAACCTGGGGATAACGGTTGGAAACGACCGCTAATACCGAATGTGACAACGTTGTATATTACAGTGTTTTCAAAGTGGGGGATCTAGCGATAGACCTTGCGGTTAGAGAGAGGTTCATGCGATATCAGCTAGTTGGTGTGGTAAGAGCGCACCAAGGCTAAGACGTCTAGGCGGATTGAGAGATTGACCGCCAACAGTGGGACTGAGAACTGCCCACACTCCTACGGGAGGCTGCAGTCGAGGATCTTTCGCAATGGGCGCAAGCCTGACGAAGCGACGCTGTGTGAATGATGAAGGCCTTCGGGTCGTAAAGTTCTTTCGCGCAAGAACAAGAGAAGGAAGCTAATAACTTTCTGATTTGAGCGTACTGCGTAAAGAAGCACCGGCTAACTCCGTGCCAGCAGCTGCGGTAATACGGAGGGTGCAAGCATTAATCGGATTTATTGGGCGTAAAGGGCGCGTAGGCGGATGTGCAAGTCAGATGTGAAATTCCAGGGCTCAACCCTGGAGCTGCATTTGAAACTGCATGTCTATAGAGGGATGACGGAGAAAATGGAATTCCACGTGTAGCGGTGAAATGCGTAGATATGTGGAAGAACACCAGTGGCGAAAGCGGTTTTCTAGTTATTACCTGACGCTGAGGCGCGAGAGCAAGGGGAGCAAACAGGATTAGATACCCTGGTAGTCCTTGCCGTAAACGTTGTATACTTGATGTAGTTGGGCTCAACCCTGACTGTGTCGTAGCTAACGCGATAAGTATACCGCCTGGGGAGTACGCTCGCAAGGGTGAAACTCAAAAGAATTGACGGGGGCCCGCACAAGCAGTGGAGCATGTGGTTTAATTCGATGCAACGCGAAGAACCTTACCCAGGTTTGAAATGTAGAGGACAGTTCCAGAAATGGAATCTCCCGTAAGGGTCTCTGCACAGGTGCTGCATGGCTGTCGTCAGCTCGTGCCGTGAGGTGTTGGGTTAAGTCCCGCAACGAGCGCAACCCTTATCATTAGTTGCCAACAGGTTATGCTGGGGACTCTAGTGAGACTGCCTAGGTTAACTAGGAGGAAGGTGAGGATGACGTCAAGTCCGCATGGCCTTTATATCTGGGGCTACACACGTGCTACAATGGTCGGTACAGAAGGCAGCAAAGCCGCGAGGTAGAGCAAATCCGTAAAACCGATCTCAGTTCAGATTGTAGGCTGCAACTCGCCTACATGAAGTTGGAATTGCTAGTAATGACGTGTCAGCAACAACGTCGTGAATACGTTCCCGGGCCTTGTACACACCGCCCGTCACATCATGGGAGTTGGTTTTACCCGAAGTCGCTGACTTAACCGCAAGGGGAGAGGCGCCTAAGGTAAGGCTGATGACTGGGATGAAGTCGTAACAAGGTAGCCCTATCGGAAGGTGGGGCTGGATCACCTCCTTTAAAGGACAAACTGAAATCCTTGTGATTTCAGAGTTCTTAGGTTGAGACAAACTTCTCACCTTGTTTGTCGTCGTTTCACTTCTGCTGTCAAAGCAGAAAATTATGTCTTGAAAAAGACACATGTTATCTTGAAAGCTGTGAGAGAAAGAAAGAAAAACCTCAAGAGTATTGCAATCGTAAGATTGTAAATACAGTTTTTATAAAGTGGTAAAATACAATTCACAAATAAAAAAAAGCGCTTGAGGAGAATAACTTCATACTAAAAAAAGAGAAGTAGGTGAATAAAGGCAGCATCACAAAAATTATGTGATCAAGCTGCTAAGGGCTGTTGGTGAATGCCTTGGCATCAAAAGGCGAAGAAGGACGCGGAAACCTGCGAAAAGCTACGGGGAGCTGGAAGAAAGCATCGATCCGTAGGAATCCGAATGGGGCAACCCGGTAAGAATAATATCTTATCATTCATAACTGAATACATAGGTTATGAAAGCGAGACCTGCCGAAGTGACACATCTCAGTAGGCAGAGGAAAAGAAATCTATAAGAGATTCCCTCAGTAGCGGCGAGCGACAGGGGAAGAGCCTAAACCGATAATTCTATTATCGGGGTTGTAGGGCTTTACATAAAGCGAAGTTATCCTTAACGGAATTACCTGGGAAGGTAAGCGATACAAGGTGATAGCCCTGTACGTGAAAAGCATAACAAGCGAGTAGAGTACCTGAGTAGGGCCGGCCACGTGGAATCCGGTCTGAATCTAGGGGGACCACCCTCTAAGGCTAAATACTCATTGATGACCGATAGTGAACCAGTACCGCGAGGGAAAGGTAAAAAGAACCCTTGTTAAGGGAGTGAAATAGAACCTGAAACCAACAGCTTACAAACGGTCGGAGGCCTATGCCGCATTTAATGCGGAATGGCTGACGGCGTGCCTTTTGCATGATGAGCCAGCGAGTTAAGTTATAGGGCAAGGTTAAGGGACTTTCGTTCCGGAGCCGAAGCGAAAGCGAGTGTGAATAGCGCGTTAAGTCCTATAATTTAGACACGAAACCAAGTGATCTATCCATGACCAGGATGAAGCAAGGGTAACACCTTGTGGAGGTCCGAACTAGTGTCTGTTGAAAAAGCCTTGGATGAGTTGTGGATAGGGGTGAAAGGCCAATCAAACTTGGAGATATCTTGTTCTCTTCGAAATAACTTTAGGGTTAACCTCAGCAATTAATAATTCGGGGGTAGAGCACTGGATCCACGAGGGAGGCTACCGCCTTACCAAAGGGAACCAAACTCCGAATACCGGATTAGATGCTGGGAGATAGACTGCGGGGGATAAGCTTCGTAGTCAAAAGGGGAACAGCCCAGATCGTCGATTAAGGCCCCTAAATCTATGCTAAGTGAGTAAGGAAGTGAAGTCTCAAAGACAGTTGGGATGTTGGCTTAGAGGCAGCCATCATTTAAAGAGTGCGTAACAGCTCACCAATCGAGAGACTTCGCGCCGATAATATACGGGACTAAAGCATAGTGCCGAAATCACGGGTTTATATTCGTTAAGAATATAAGCGGTAGAAGAGCGTTGTATGTGCGAAGAAGATATACCGTAAGGAGTGTTGGAGCGCATACAAGTGAGAATGCATGGCATGAGTAAACGATAAAGGAAGTGAAAATCTTCCTCGCCGAAAACCTAAGGATTCCAGGGTAAAGCTCGTCTTCCCTGGGTTAGCCGGTCCCTAAGCTAAGGCTGAAAAGCGTAGGCGATGGAAAGCAGGTTAAATATTCCTGCGCCACCTAAGATCTATACAATGGGGTGACGAAGTAAGTTAAGCACGCGGACGATTGGAAATGTCCGTTTCTGCATGCGGTTGGTTGATAGGTAAATCCGTCAACATAATACCGGGTGTAGGACAAAGGGAACCTTCGGGGGAACTGATGGTGTAGCGCGATACTTCCAAGAAATAGCCTCTAGTTTTCGATGGTGACCGTACCAAAACCGACACAGGTGGGTGTGAAGAATATTCTCAGGCGCGCGAGAGAACGCTCGTTAAGGAACTCTGCAAATTATCCTCGTAACTTCGGGAGAAGAGGAACCGCAGACTGTAATTAACTTCGCGTTAAGAGCAGTAGGCGGTCGAAGCGAAATGGCCCAGGCGACTGTTTAACAAAAACACAGCACTCTGCTAAGTCGTCTAAGACGATGTATAGGGTGTGAAGCCTGCCCAATGCCAAAAGGTCAAAAGGAGGTGTCAGCAGCAATGCAAAGCACTGAATTTAAGCCCTGGTGAATGGCGGCCGTAACTATAACGGTCCTAAGGTAGCGAAATTCCTTGTCGGGTAAGTTCCGACCTGCACGAATGGCCTAACGATCTGGGCACTGTCTCGACGAGCGACTCGGTGAAATTGTAGTAGCGGTGAAGATGCCGTTTACCCGCAACAAGACGGAAAGACCCCGTGAACCTTTACTGTACTCTGATATGGGCTTCTAACTTTTCATGTGTAGGATAACCAGGAGACTATGAACCAGGCTCGTCAGGGCTTGGGGAGTCAACGTTGAAATACTGGTCTTGAAAGGTCGGAAATCTAACCTCATCCCGTGGAGCCGGGAGAGGGACAGTGTCAGACGGGCAGTTTGACTGGGGCGGTATCCTCCCAAAAAGTAACGGAGGAGTCCAAAGCTTACCTCATTGTGGTTGGCAATCACAAGAAGAGCGTAAAGGTATAAGGTAGGTTAACTGCGAGACCAGCGAGTCAAGCAGGTACGAAAGTAGGGCTTAGTGATCCGGCGGTTGAAAGTGGAATCGCCGTCGCTTAACGGATAAAAGGTACTCCGGGGATAACAGGCTTATCGCCACCAAGAGTTCATATCGACGTGGCGGTTTGGCACCTCGATGTCGACTCATCACATCCTGGGGCTGGAGAAGGTCCCAAGGGTTTGGCTGTTCGCCAATTAAAGTGGTACGTGAGTTGGGTTCAAAACGTCGTGAGACAGTTTGGTCCCTATCTGTTGTGGGCGTAGGATACTTGAGAAGAGCTGCTTCTAGTACGAGAGGACCGAAGTGGACGAACCAATGGTGTTCCGGTTGTACTGCCAAGTGCATCGCCGGGTAGCTATGTTCGGAAAGGATAAGCGTTGAAAGCATCTAAACGCCAAGCCTCCTTCAAGATAAGGTATCCCTATGAGACCCCCTGAAGATTACAGGGTTGATAGGTGAGATGTGTAAGCGTAGTAATGCGTTGAGCTAACTCATACTAATTGGTCCATTGGCTTGATCACTTTTCTTTTTGATCAGCGTCCTAGCCCTTAAATATAAGAGCTAAGACACTGATAAGAAAAGTTGCCTGACACTTACTTAAGTGTGTAGGAAACTCTTCAAGCGCTGTTTTTTATGAGTGAATAACTTTCTTTCACAAGCAATTTTTTCCTGGTGGCAATAGAGAGAGGGAAATACCTGATCCCATCCCGAACTCAGAAGTCAAGCCTCTCATCGCCGATGGTACTGTACGCAAGAGTATGGAAGAGTAGGTCGCTGCCAGGGTTTCTTTATCACCCTTTTAAGGTATCCTTAAAAGGGTTTTTTTATTATCTCACATCTTGAATCTATATCTGATTGCTTTATCTAGTCAGTCTAACTATCTGCCTTTGTCTTATTATATTTTCAATTATTTCATTTTAAATCGGATTTGGTTTTTAATTTCATAGCTGTCATCATTCTTTTTATTTACATGAAATTCAATCTGTTATTAAAAAAAATTAAAATAATTGATCTGTTTTTGATAGATTTTGAATGTTTTGTCAAATTGGAAGTCTATCTGATCTGATAAGCGCTTCAAAGCTCAATTCTGTATCATGTGAATCTTGTTATTGAGGCATATAGTTTTTTTATAAAAAAAAAGAGAGTGTTTTGTTCACTCCCTTTTATTTTTTATATTAGTTATAATGTTCCCAATTTATGCTGATTGGCTAAGAATTTTAGTATATTCAGCTTGGTAAGATAGCATATTAGCTAACATGGTTGAGTCAATTTTTTCTCTAGTATTTAAAGTTTGTGTATATTCTTGCATGTTTTCCTTTATCGTGTCGTTGGACATCTCTTGAAGGTTTAGGAAAAATGTCAGATATGCTTGATCTTTTCCAAGTTCTCTTTCAGCGATAGATTGTTTAGCAAGATTTATAGATTTATCAATATTAGCCCCAGTTTCTACCATCGTTGCTCCAAATGTAATACCTGATGCAAGACGAAATAAATTTTGAGAGTTGTTGGTAACTGCTTCCTTTATTTTTCTGTACATTTTTACTATTTCAGAGTTTGTTTCCGCTTCTTTCGTTACTTTTGCTTCTGCATTTGATGCAGTAGAAGAGAAAAGACCAATCGATGCAATCGTTAATGTCACATCAACTATTATTTCTGCAATCATAGCTTGTTTTGCAATTTCCTTTTCTGACATGTCTGTATTAGCAGATAAATAGGCTTTTGTACTATCTGTTGCAAGATGAGTGTTTACCACTTCTTGTATCCCCATCACTGTAGATAGTTTCGCTGCTGAAGATAGCTCTGGCATCATATCGTATAAGTACTTAAGAGTGTAATTCACCATGTCTGTTACTTTTTGCGTTGCATCTGTAACAGCTTGTTCAGTAGTAGTTGTAGTAGTGTTGTTACTTACATTTATAGCGGTAGATACTTCATTTTCTGTAATAGACTGACCTGATGTTAATTCAGATACCGCTTCTAATGTCATGTTTATTTTTGCGAGTTTATTTACCGCAGCTTCCTCTGAAGTTTCTGCAAGTTCTGTAGAACTTGTTTCTGTTGATTCAGCAACGGATTCTGCTAATGATTCCGATAAAGATTCTACGGCTATCTCACTAGTGCTTTCTGCTGCAGCTTCACCGGCAGTCTCTGCTGCAGATTTAAGAAGTCCTACACCACCTCCTACACCATAACAAGCTGCTGCAACGACCAATATGATAACTACGTCGGCTAGAATAGCTGCATCTTTTTTGGCCTGACTTTCACTCTCACCGCTTGCTATAAGCATATTTGTAAACGCTGTAGTAAGCTCATCTTTGAGTTGATCCATTACACCTGTTTCTTGCAGTGCCATCATCGTAGATGCTATGATTACAAGTTCATAGTTGCATGTTGCAACGCCAACTGCGATCATTAGTCCTTCTACGATATACCCCATTATCTTACAGAGCTCATTATCTTGTTCTGTATCATGGATCAGTTTTTCAATATAATTGAGCTGGTCTTTAGCTTTTTCTAAGCTTGTTTTTGCAGAATTACCATATTTTTTAGAAATATCAGTACTATCTTCTGTTTGTTTTGCTTCATACTTTGCAATCATCGTTTCTAAATCACTAATCGTTTCAGTCATAATACTAAGAATTTTTGTAACGAGCTGATTAGATGGTCCTGATGAATAGTCGCTTGGCATGCTTGTGGTGATCGTCATTTTTTCAAGTGTTTCATTTAAAATATTAGCAAGCATACGAAGAGCATCTTTATCAAATTCTGCATCATTAAAAATCATCTTGCCGATCTCTTGCAGTACAGGATTTGTAGAATATAAAAATGCAGTCTCAACATTTGCTTCCGCTACGTCCATCAAAGACATTAAATAGGCATATACCTGCTGATTTGCACTATTAATAATAGCATTAAGATCTGTGCAATGTGGATCAAGGTATATTGTTAATCCAAATTCATTTAGACAATATTGCTCTATGTCATTTTCTACTTTGTCGATTTGAGGATCTGGAACTTGTATGCTTGTTGTTACTGGTCGACCACCGGTACCATCATTTTTTACAGTTGACGTTTCGGTTTTTGTATGGTTCATCCAGTCTTGATACTGTTTCATATGATCATTAATATATTGATTGTACTTCGCCCATTCTTCATTAACATAATTTGCAGTGTTGTTATAGTCGTATAAAACTTGGTATGCTAGATCCATCTGTGCGATCATCATCTCGCATGCCATTTTATATTGCTCATTACTAGATAAAAGCATTTCAGCCTCTAGTCCCTTTATCATGATAGACATAGTCGCCATAGCATCGGCCATCTCTTGTGTAGATGGATAGCTAGAGGGAATGATTGATGCATTTGAGGATGTGCTGGTCGTCGATGTATCTATCGGACTTGGTGCTGGAGTAGGTGCTGGCGTTGGATCAGGACTTGGTACTGGACCTGTATGAATAGCTATATTTGGTGAGCTAGTACCGTCACTTGATATACATTGCATAGATGGGGTATATGATTGTTTCGATAAATCGTCTTTGCCGTTAATAAGATCGCTAAGCTTTTTGCTGTCATTTTTAAGCTTGTCAATACCAACAGATGGATCTCCAGATTCTGAAGATGCCACTACGTTAATCACATCCTCAAGCATGACTATTAAGCTCGCTAGCATCTCTGCCTGCTTCTCTTCGTCTTTTTTTCTTTTTTTTGCTGCATCCGATACATAAAACGTACTTACTACTGCGTCGCTGTTATTTAGTGAATTTTGATTGATATTTGAACTCATTTTATTTACATCCCCCAAAAAGAAAATATCCCCGTACTATTTATTATAAACTATGAATATTAAAATTGTGTTAAGATTTTGCAAATTTTTACAAATAATTAATAATTCTATTTGTTGTTGTTTTTATTTTATTCATTTTCAATTGTTTGAGTTTTTCTATTTGTTTATTTATGTTTCAGATATTGTTTTTTCGTAAATTACTTGAATTCAATGTGTAATGCTTATAACAAGAATGAGAGGCGTTGTTGCGTAATTGGCTTTTTGACAAGTTTTTAATTTATAAACTGGAAGCCTATAAGCTCTTGGGGATCTGGACACTAGGTTCTTACAGGCAGCCCAAGGGTGTTTAGTTTGTTGATAATTAATGATTTAAGAAGGATTTCGTGATGCGGGTTGATTAAAGACCTGCTTTTAAGGGTGTTTCCTAGGATTCCTTTGATTCTTGAGATTGCTTTTTCTACCAGCGATCTCCTATGGTATCTCCTTAGTTTTTTCCACTTCTTTAAGGCCTCTTAATTGTTTCCCATTTTATAGATCATCTTGCAGGGTTTCATCTCTTTTACTTCGGTCTATTACTATTTTATACTTGGATCCTTTCCTGGGAGGCGTAATGAGATTTACCCTCTCTCTTTCCGTTAACCTATACATTTCATATGAGTCTAAAGCTCCATCCATGAGCACATCTTTAACCGATTTAGGAAGATGATCCATTGTCATTTTGAATAGGGTAGGATCTCCAAATGATTCATCTGAGGTGATGGTAAACAGGATTTCATGCGTTTTAGGGCATATGCCCGGATTCATTTTCCCCATTTTTTTGGACTCTCTATAGATTTTTACTCCTTTGTCGTCAATTGCTATATGAGTGGGTTTGTGTGAGCAGAGCTTTTTATAATCTAGACCTAGCCACTTCATTCTTCTTGATATTCTTAAGTAAGATGCAATGGTAAGTTGATTTGCATTATATAAAATAAAGAGCGAATGAACCCTTAAGTAGAAAAAAGAGTAGGGTGAAAAAAAAACTCACCATGCAGATATCTTGAATCGCAGAATCAGAGAATTTTTTAGGTCTGCTTGCTTTAAATTTTTTTCGAAGAACTCCAAGATCGAATTGCATTAACAGCTTTGGTTAGTTAATTCAGATGATCAGATATAAAAAAACCATGAGATAGATGTAGATTTTATCTCATGGTCTTTACTTGAAGTTTTTTTGATGGGATAACTTTACAGTCTTTTAGACCGCAGAGTTAAGTACATTGGTATAAGTTGCCATATATGAATACATGTTCTGGAGCATGTTTGAGTCTGCTTTACTTCTAGCATTTAGTAATTGTTGCTCTGAATTCATAGTATCTACAGATATTTGGTTGAATGCTTCTACAAGTCCTAAGTACTGTGTTTCTGCAGCCTGAGCATAGCCCATTTTCTTAGTTGCATCGGCCTGTTCTTTGTAGTTATAGGCCATTTCTGCTGAAGCGTATGTCTGAACGATAGACGCCCCGGTGTTTACAGCTGTCACTCCGTAGAAGAGAGATGTGGTATTTTCTTTGATCAAGTTAGTAAGGATGTTACTATTTGCAGACTCTGAGGCGCTTCTCATACTATAAGGAGCTGCAAACATCATGAGTATAGCAAGTGATATA
>Ga0194116_10004291_pt1 | contig 16446 bp, 14 predicted proteins | sample TA2MahsurfametaG_4_FD_148617 | JGI IMG/M metagenome (GOLD analysis project Ga0194116, IMG submission 148617) | Freshwater microbial communities from Lake Tanganyika, Tanzania - TA2015008 Mahale S9 surface | ecosystem: Environmental > Aquatic > Freshwater > Lake | place: Tanzania: Lake...
GATTTTATTTATTTCTTTTTTTTCAATATTAATAACTTTAATAGCTTCAATATTTCCAGCTCTTAAAGCATCAAAATTAGATCCGGTAAAAGGGTTAAAATATGACTAACGTTTCATTTATAACCATTAAAGATTTAACAAAAACTTATGAAGATGCAGGTAAAAAAATTATTGTATTTGATAGGCTAAACCTCAACTTAGATAAAAATCGTATTATTTCATTAGTTGGACCATCTGGTTCGGGAAAATCAAGTCTTTTGCATATACTTGCAATGTTAGATACATTTGATGGCGGAAGTTATTTTTTTGATTCCAAAAATATTTCTAGTTTTTCCCTTTCAGAAAAAAATCTAAATAGATCAACAAAAATATCGATAGTATATCAATTTAATAATTTAATTTCAGATTTAAATGCTTTAGAAAATGTTGCTCTTCCACTTTTGATAAACAGAGTTGAAAAAAGCTTTGCCCTACAACAAGCTGAAACAATGATGATTAAAGTTGGTCTTGAAGCAAGAATAAAACACTTTCCAAATCAATTATCAGGTGGAGAACAACAACGAGTAGCTATTGCAAGAGCAATTATAACTGAACCCGAATTAATTTTGGCGGATGAACCAACAGGAAACCTAGATACAAATAATAGTTTAGAAATTTTCAATTTATTAAAGTCTTTAAAATCAAAAAATAGATTAATTTTATTTGCAACTCATAATAGAGAGTTATCAAGTATGACAGATATTCAACTAGAGATTAGTAATTCTAGTGTTAAAAGAATTGAATGAATTTAAAAGATGTGTTTTTTAATCACATAAAAATACATACTCAGTACTCAATATGTGAAGGTGCTGTTAAAATTGTTGATCTTGCTGCTTATTTAAAAAAAAATCCTGTTAATGCTATTGGTATATCAGACTCTTTAAATTTAAGTGGTGCATTGGAATTTTCAGAGCTTGTATCAAAGGCTGGTGTTCATCCAATAATTGGAACACAAATAAATTTAAACTTTAAAGAAATTATAGGAAAAATATCTTTAATAGCTAAATCTGAGACCGGATACAAAAATTTAATAAATCTATCTTCAAATTCTTATTTAAAAGTAAATAAAGACCAAGTTCCTCAAATTAATTTAGAAGAACTTTTAAGTAATGCAAAAGACTTAATTATTCTTTTTGGTGGAAAAAATACTTTAGCTTCAGAATTAATCTTAAATAACCAGGAAAAGCTTTTTACTAATTTAATTACAGAATTTAAAAATAATTTTAAAGATAATTTGTATTTTGAAATACAACGTCACGGAGAAATCGGAGAAAAAACTATTGAAAATTTTCTAATAGAAAAAAGTAGTATTAATAAAATACCCTTAATTGCAACTCATGAAGTATTTTATTTATCAAAAGAAACATATGAAGCTCATGATGCATATATTTGTGTTGGACAAAAAACTTACGTTGATGAAAAAAATAGACTTTCCTATTCAGAGGAACATTATTTTAAATCTAATCATGAAATGGTTGAGATTTTTAAGGATTTACCTGATGCATTAGAAAATAATCATTATTTAAAATATTTTTGTACTTATAGACCTCTTTCAGGCAAACCTCTTCTTCCTTCATACTCAATTAACTCAGAAACTAAAAAGTCATTAGATGAATATTTATTTGATTTAGCAAAAAAGGGATTGAACCAAAAGCTTAATGATAAAATTTTAAAAAATATTACAGACGAAAAATTTAAAGACGAGTTGAATTTAAAATATCAAAGTAGGCTTGATTATGAGCTCAAAATGATATCGAAAATGAAATTTGCAGGCTATTTTTTAATTGTAGCAGATTACATAGCATGGGCAAAAAATAATAATATTCCCGTAGGCCCAGGAAGAGGAAGTGGTGCTGGTTCATTAGTTGCTTATGCATTGAGTATAACAGAATTAGATCCGATTAAATTTGGATTAATTTTTGAAAGATTTTTAAATCCTGATCGTATTTCTATTCCGGATTTTGATGTAGATTTTTGTCAGGAAGATAGAGATAAGGTTATAAATTATGTAAAAGAAAAATATAAAGGAAAAGTTGCCCAGATAATTACTTTTGGAAAATTACAAGCCAGAATGGCTTTGCGCGATATTGGCAGAGTTATTGGTCTTCCATATTCTGTAGTAGATGGATTGTCAAAAATGATACCGTTTGACCCAGCTAGACCTCTTTCTTTGCAAGAAGCAATTTCAATTGAGCCAAGAATTCAAGAAGCTCAAAAACAAGACCCTAGAATTAAAAAACTTTGCGATCTTTCCTTAAAGTTAGAAGGTTTATATAGAAATATAGCTACTCATGCTGCAGGTATTATTATTGCAGATAAAAACATAAACGAAATAATTCCTCTATACAAAGATTTTGAATCCGAAGTAGATATTCCAGTTACTCAGTTCGATATGCATTGGTCTGAAGCAGCGGGTCTTGTGAAATTTGATTTTCTCGGTCTTAAAACTTTAACAATTATAAAAAAAACACTTTACGAGTTGAATAAAAACGGAATAAAACTGAATATAAGTTCTATTCCTTTGGACGACAAAAAAACATTCGATTTATTATCTACTGGTGAAACGACAGGAATATTTCAGTTAGAAAGTTCTGGTATGCAAGAAGTTTTAAGACAAATGAAGCCAGATAAGTTTGAAGATATTATAGCTTTAGTTGCACTTTATAGACCTGGTCCTATGCAAAATATTTCAAAATATAATAACTGTAAAAATGGAATAGAGCAGCCAAATTATATTCATCCAAAACTTGAACCCATACTTAAAGAAACATATGGGGTTATAATTTATCAAGAACAAGTAATGCAAATTGCGCAAGTGCTATCTAGTTTTTCAGCATCAAAAGCAGATATTTTAAGAAAAGCAATGGGTAAAAAAAAATCTGCCGAGATGGAGAGACAGAAAAAAGATTTTATTGAAGGAGCGGTAACAAACGGAATACCAAAAGAACAGTCAATATTTATTTTTCAACTTGTTGAAAAATTTGCTCAGTATGGTTTTAATAAGAGCCATGCTGCAGCCTACGGATTAGTTGCATATCAAACTGCATATTTGAAAACTCATTATCCACTATTCTTTTTTTCAGCGTCTATGAATATGGAATTAGGTAATACAGATAAACTAAACGAGTTTTATGAGGAACTTAAAAGATTAGATATAAAAGTAGTACCCCCTTCTATTAATGATAGCTATGCCAGCTTTGAAGTGAAAGAAAACAAAATTTATTATGCTCTATCTGCAATTAAAGCTGTAGGCTATGACTCAATAAACGAAATTGTAAAAATAAGAGATAAATTAGGAACATTTAAAAATTTAGAAGATTTCGTTCTTAAAATTCACTCAAAATATATTAATAAACTTCAATTAGAGGGATTAATTAAATCTGGTGCTTTTGATTTTTTTAATAAAAATAGAAAACTACTGCATGATAATGTTCCAGAAATTATAAAAATATTAAAAAATTTTAAAGATAGTAATTCTGAACAAAACAATCTTTTTGGTGAAAGTCAGAAAGTTTTTTTAGATTTCTTAAAAACAGATAATTATTCCATCTGGGAAAATAACGAAAAAATGAAAAATGAGTTTGACTCAATTGGTTTTTTTATGAGCAAACATCCTCTAACTGATTACGAGAGTATTTTAAAATCTTATAGTGCAGTTCCCTACAGTAAAATAAATGAATTAGATAATGGAAAAGAAATTATCATTGGTGGTACTTTAATGTTATTACAAGAAAAAAAAACCTCAAAAGGCCAACCTTTTGCTATTTTAAAACTAAGTGATTTGAGCAGAATGTATGAAATTTTTGTTTTTTCTGAATTACTCTTAGCGAGTAGAGAAAAATTAATACCAGGAAATTCTTTTTTAATTAATATTGTTAAAGAAAAGTTAACAAATGGGACACAAAGGTTAACTGTTAGAAAAATAACTGATCTAAATATGTTAAAAGAGGCAAAAATAAATTCTATAGAGTTTTTTTTAAATAGTTTAAAAGAAATAGAGATTGTAAATTCAATTTTAAAAAAAAATGGAAGAACTAAAGTAGTGTTTAAACTAAAGGCTAATGAAAAATTATTAAATTTAGATGTAAAGGCTTACAAGTTTGTAGATATGAATTTAATCAATAAGTTTAAAGAAATTAATTTGAATTATAAGATTAATTAGCTTGTATTTAAAAAAAAATTAATTATAAAACTTTAAAAATTCGCACATAGAATAAAGCAGCAATGCTCCCGGTCCTTGGTTTATAAGGCAGTTTCTATGGTGGATGTAACCGGAAAAAAAAATGGAAATACCTTCTGCGTCAATAAAAGAGCTTTTAGAAGCTGGCGTTCACTTAGGACATAAAACTTTTAGATGGAATCCGAAAATGAAAAAATTCATTTTTGGAGAAAAAAATTCAATTCATATTATCGATCTTATGCAAACTGTTAAGCTTTTAAACGAAGCTTTGTTACAAATGCATAAATGTATAGCAAATGGCGGAAAAGTTTTATTTGTATCAACCAAAAAACAGGCAAGTGAATTAATTTCACAAGTTGCAAAAGAAACAAATCAGTTTTTTGTAAACCATAGATGGCCTGGTGGAATGCTTACAAATTGGAGGACTATAAGTAATTCAATTAAAAGGCTTAAAAAACTTACTGAAGAATTAAATAAGGAAAATAAAGGTTATACTAAAAAAGAGTTAATCAAGATGGGACTTGAGAGAGATAAGCTTAATAGATCTTTAGGTGGGATTGCAGATATGAGGGGGTTACCAAACTTATTATTTGTAATTGATACAAACATTGAATCAATTGCAATAAAAGAAGCAAAAAAATTAAAAATTCCTATTATTGCAGTGGTTGACAGTAATTCAAATCCTGAAGATATTGATTATCCAATACCTGGAAACGATGATGCAAGAAGATCAATAAATCTTTACTGCGATTTAGCAAAAAAAACTATTTTAGATGCACAAAAAAATATTTCTGTAAGTATTTCTGATTTTCAAGCCGAAATAAAAAAAGAAGGTAAAGTACCTAAAAAAGAAAAAGATAATAAAGAAAATAAAAAAGACAAAAAATAAATGTCTGATGATAGTTTAGGTAAAGTTAAAGAACTTCGTGATAGAACAGGTGCCGGTATCCAAGATTGTAAAATTGCTCTTCTTGAAAATGGATATGATATTGAAAAGTCTATAGAGTATTTAAGAAAAAAAGGAATTTCGAAGGCTGCAAAAAAAACCTCAAGAGATGCTGCTGAAGGTTTAATATGTATTTCAGATAATGATAAACTAGCGTGTATTATAGAAATTAATTCTGAGACAGATTTTGTTGCTAAAAATGATAAATTTTTGAAATTTTGTAACGAAATTTTAAAAGTAGCTTTAATAAGAGTTTTTACTTTAAATGAATTATTAAATGAAAAAAACAACAACATTTTTATAAAAGATCAGCTTGTAGAATTAGTTTCACAAATAGGAGAAAATATTAAAATTAGGAGAATAGGCTATTTAAACAAAGATAATTTTTTAGTTGAAAAATATATTCATAATCCAGTTACATCAAATTTAGGAAAAATTGGTGTTTTGGTTTCCTCGAATTCAAAAAAAAAAGATACAAAAGCAGTTGATTTTACTAAAAAGATTGGAATGCATATAGCAGCAATGGCACCAATTGCTTTGTCGGAAAATGATTTAGATAAAGAATTCTTGAATAAAGAAAAGGAGATTCTAATTGAAGAACTTAAAAATGAAGGAAAAAAGGACAATATGATAAATAAAATTATGATTGGAAAATTAAAAAAGTTAGTTGATGATAATACCTTGTTAGGTCAAAAATGGATTTATGATAATCAAAAAAGTGTTTTACAAGCTTTAAAAGAATATGAAAAAGAAACTGGAGATAGTATTTCTTTGAAAAGTTTTGTAAGGTTTAAGGTTGGGGAAGGTGTTGATCTTAAAAAAAAATCATTTAATGAAGAAGTTAAATCGTTAGCAGGCACTGTTTAGATGAACGATTCAAAATTAGAACAAAAAATGAATTTGTCTTTGCAAGCCTTTGCAAATGAAATTTCCTCAATACGTACTGGTAGGGCAAATCCCAGGATGTTAGATAGTTTAAGGGTGGACGTTTATGGACAAAAAATGCCAATAAGTCAGCTTGCAACAATTTCTGTGCCAGAGCCGCAAATGATAACGGTTCAAGTATGGGATAAATCAAATGTTAATCTTATTGATCAATCAATCAGAACATCTGATCTCAATCTGAACCCCATGATTGATGGTCAGTTACTAAGAATTTTTATTCCAAAACTTAACGAAGAAAGAAGAAAAGAGCTAATAAAAGTTTTAAAAACAATGTCCGAAAAAGCAAAAATTTCTATTAGAAATATTAGACGTGATGCTATTGAAGATTTAAAAAAAAATCAAAAAAGCAAGGGTTTAAGCGAGGATGATGTTAAAAAGAATACAAATAATATTCAAAAAATAACTGATAATAAAATTTTAGAAATAGAAAAAAAATTGACTGATAAAGAAAATGAAATTTTAAAAATATGAAACAACCGATCCATGTATCCATCATAATGGATGGTAATGGTAGATATGGTATTAGAAAATTTAACAATAGAAACAAAGGTCATTACAAAGGTTTAATAAATACTTTTAAGATAATTGAATATTGTATAAAAATTAAAATTAATTTTTTAACACTTTATACATTCTCAAACGAAAATTGGTTACGTCCTAAAAACGAAATTGATAATTTATTTAGATTATTTCGCTATTTTTATTTTAAAAAATTTCATCTTCTTAACAAGCAGAATGTGATAATAAAATTTATTGGATCTCGTAATAATCTTCCTAAAGATATAAAAAAAATAATTCAAATTGTAGAAAAAAAAACAAAAAATAATAAAGGCATGCTAGTTTGCTTTGCACTTAATTATGGCTCAAGACAAGAAATTATTAAAGCCTTTAATAAAAAATATCAAATTAAATCAAAAATTGATGAAAAATCTTTTCCGAACTTATTATATACTAAAGAAATTCCTGATCCAGATTTATTAATTAGAACAGGAGGTTATCAACGTTTAAGTAATTTTTTATTGTGGCAATTATCCTATTCAGAGCTATTTTTTTTAAAAAAAACTTGGCCAGAGTTTAAAACAAAAGACTTAGATAAAATTCTTGATGAATATTATTTAATTAGAAGAAATTTTGGAGGCATTTCTGAATAATTTTCAAAAAAGATTTATAATATCTCTTTTTGCTTTTCCCTTAATTTATTTATTAATCTACAAAAAATTTTTTTTTAGTATCATTATTTACATCGTTTTTTTAATATCCTTTTACGAATGGTATAAAATAAATACAAAAAGAAATTTCTTATTTTTGCTAGGTGCATTTTTTTTACTTTTTGCAGCGTATTCGACAATCACTTTTTATTTTAAAAATAGCGATAATTTTGTATTTTTGTGGGTTTTGTTAATTGTTTGGCTAAGTGATATTGGTGGCTATTTTTTTGGAAAGTTATTTGGTGGAAAAAAGCTATCGAAAGTTAGTCCTAACAAGACTTGGTCAGGAGCTTTTGGTTCAATACTTTTAAGTCAATTTGCATGTGTATTTTTCCTTTTTCACTCAACAATGGAGATAAATTTCAAAATATTTTTAATTCAATTTTTATTATCTGTCATTGCACAAGTCGGAGATTTAATAATGTCCTACTGTAAAAGATTAAATAAAGTTAAAGATAGCTCTAAATTATTACCTGGTCATGGTGGTATTTTAGATCGAATTGACGGTTTAATATGGGTAATGGTTGTAGGCAATATTACATTATAAAATGAAAAAAAAAGTTTGTATTTTAGGCTCGACTGGTAAAATTGGAAAATTATGTCTTGAAGTTATTTACAAAAAAAAAAATTTATTTAAAGTAATAGTTTTAAGTGGAAATAATAACTATAAGTTACTAATCCGACAAATAAAAAAATTCTCTCCAAAATATATTTTCTTAACAAATTCTATTTCAGAAAAAAAAATTTTATCAATTTGTAAAAAAAAAAAAGTTTCAATTATTAAAGATTTTAAAAATTTTGATTTAAAAATTGATATTACCGTTAATGCCATATCTGGAATTAACGGTCTTAAACCAACCTTGGATATTATTAAAAATACAAAAGAAATTGGAATAGTTAATAAAGAAAGTATTATATGTGGGTGGAATTTAATTAATAAAGAACTAAAAAAATATAATTGTAAATTTTATCCTCTTGACTCAGAGCATTTTGCTTTAAGGAAACTACTAAATAACCAAAATATAGAAGAAATTTCTAGAATATATATACCAGCTTCTGGTGGGCCTTTTTTTAAAAAAAAAATAAATTTTAATAAAGTTAATGTTAATCAAGTAATCAAACACCCTGTTTGGCGTATGGGAAAAAAAAATTCAATTGACTCTGCAAACCTTATTAATAAAGTTTTAGAAATTATAGAAGCTTCATTAATTTTTAACATTTCAATAAAAAAATTTTTTATATTTATTCACCCAGAGTCCTTTGTACATTCAGCTGTAACTTTTAAAAATGAAACCAGTATAATGAGTTATTATAAACCTGACATGAATGTAGTTTTAAAAAATCTATTTTTTAAAAATGATTTTAAACTTTATGATAAAAAAAAACATCTTTTAAATAATGTAAAAAAAATAGTTCTTAATTTTTACAAACTTGAGACTAAATATAATTATTTAGGCAAAATTCTCAACTTTGCTTATTTATATAAACAAAATGCTTATATTGCGATTAACCTAATTAATGAAATATTAGTAAATAAATTTATTAATAAAAAAATCAAATTTCCAGATATTGTTAATAAAATAATTATAAATTTGAATAGAAAAGATATTAAAAAACAAATAAAGTATAGAAAACTCAACAATTTAAACAATATCCTAAAATTTCATAGTTTTATTAAATCAAACTTAAAATGAAAAAAATTTTTTTTTTTTTAATCTTTTTTTTTCCATCCATTTCTTTTTCTAAAATTGACCAAATTAGAGTACAGGGTAATATAAGAGTTTCAGAGGGTTTAATTACATCTTTTGTTGAAAAACAAGATTTTATTGATGTAAAATATTTAGATGATTTAACAAAAAAACTTTATGCAACTGAACTCTTCTCAGATGTTAAAATTTCTTATTTAAATAATGTTTTGAGTATAGTTGTAAGTGAAAATGCAGCAATAAATTTTTTCTTTATTAAAGGTGTTGAAGGTTCAGATTTAGATGAAATTAATAAGCTGATAACCATTAAAGAGGGATCAATATTTACCCCTTTAAAGTTAAAGCAAGATATTGAAAACATTAAAAAGTATTTAAAACAAACCGGACATCATTTTGCATTTATTGAACCTGAGGTAATTAAAATTCAAAATAATCAAATTAATTTAATCTTAAATATAGATAAAAAAAACAAATCTAAAGTAAAAAACATTTATTTTATAGGTAATAAATATTTTAAAAGTACTGATTTAATTAATGTTGTGTCAACCTCAGAATATGGGTGGTGGAAATTTTTATCAGCAAATTACTTTAGTGAAGAAAGGTTAGAGTATGACTCGCAGTTATTAAAAAATTTTTATAGATCAAAGGGATTTTATGATATTGAAATCGAATCTTCATTTGCAATTCAAGAAAATAATGATTTTAACATAATTTTTTCAATAAATTCTGGAAAAAAATATACATTTGGTACTTTAAATCTTACAGATGAAAGTAAAGAACTTACGCCTGATAATTTAACTAGTATAAAAAAAATCGCAACTAAAGAAATATTTAAAAAAGATTATTCTAATATAAAAGTATCATTAATAGAAAAAAAAATTAAAGATTTTTTTGACTCTAATAAAATTTCAAATTTAAATTTAACTACAATAGAAAAAAAAGTAGATAATGAAAAAATTGATTTGGTTGTAAATATTTATAAACTTGATAATTTTTTTATAAATAAGATAATTGTAAGCGGTAATACTATTACTAAAGAAGCAACAATTAGAGACAGACTAAAGTTTTCTGAAGGTGATTTGTATAACTCTAATGTGGTTAGTAAATCGTTAGACAATTTAAAAGCAGCACGTTTTTTTTCAAAAGTTGATATAGAAACAAAAGAAGACAAGATAAGTAAGCTTAAAGATGTTTATATAAAAGTTAAGGAACAGCCAACAGGTAATATTTCTGCAGGAGTAGGATATGGAACTTTAGGTGGAATTTTAGAGGGTTCTATAAATGAGTCGAATTTTTTAGGTGAGGGTATTGATTTAAACTTTGTAGGTAGACTATCAACTCAACAAATTTCTGGGACATTTAGATATTCTACACCAAATTTTTTAAATAGTAATAGAAATGCAAATATTTCAATATTTTCTGAAAAAGATGAGTTTAAAAACACTGGTTTTGAGAATAAAAAAATTGGTTTAATAAATTCTTCTAATTATGAAATCTATGAGGATGTGTTTATTAAACCAAATTTTGTAATCCAACACGATGGCATTAGAGCTGGTGGTTCGTCATCTGCGCTATTAAGATCTAGAGCTGGTGATTATTTAACCACATCGCTGGGCTATAGTTTAACTTTAGATAAAAGAAATTATAAGTTTAAAACAACTGAGGGGTTTATAACTTATTTTGATCAAAACTTAGCAACTTTTTTAAGTGATATTCCAACTTTGCAAATAGGAGGTGGCATAACTCTATTTAATGAGCTTTTTAATCCTGAATTTATTGGATCCGCAACTCTAAGGTTGGATAGCGGAGTAGGTATAGCTGACAAGGACATTAAGCTTTCTGATAGAATTTTTGCAACATCTAAAGATTTACGAGGGTTTCAAAGTAGAGGAATAGGCCCCGTCGATAGTGGGGATCATATAGGGGGAAATTATTTAGCTACTTTGAGCTTAAAAAGTACCTTTCCAAATCCTTTACCAGAAATATTAAAAACAACTACTTTTTTATTTTTTGACTCAGGCAACGTTTGGGGAGTAGACTACTCTGATAGAATTAACGATAGTAATAAAATTAGATCATCTTTTGGGGTTGGAATTGACATTGTTTCACCGTTAGGTCCTCTTAGTTTTACATTTTCTAATGTAATTTCAAAACTTCCCTCAGATAAAGTACAAAATTTTACCTTTAATATTGGTTCAACGTTTTAGTTTTTGTGTCTTTTTTTAAAAAAAAAATAAATTTTTTAAAACTAAAAGAAATTTCAGATATGTGTACAATTAATCTTGATAGCAAACATAAAGATAAAAAAATATTTAATACAAAAAATTTACATGAAGCAACAGAAAATGATTTAACTTTCTTTTCAGACTCTAAATATATTAATCAAGCAAAAAAAACTAAAGCTAGGGCATGTATCACAAGTGATAATTTAAGTGGATTGTTACCCAGCTCAACTATTCCTTTATTATCAAATATTCCCTTAATTAATTTTTATAAAATTGTTAACAAATTTTATCCAGATGCCTCCTTCGATGATGAAAACATATCAGATAAAATAAGAAATAAAAATATTTATGCAGGTAAAAATTGTTTAATTGATTATAGATCAAAAGTTGGTCATAAAACTAAAATTGGTAACAATGTTATTGTTAAAAAAAATGTAAGTATAGGAAAAAATTGTACTATTGGTTCAAACGTAATTATAGAAAACGCTCATATAGGTGACAATGTTTTAATAAAGTCTGGAACCTTAATAGGCCAAATTGGTTTTGGTTTTAAATTTATAAATGGAGAAAGATTGCGATTTCCTCATCTTGGAAGGGTCATCATAGAAAACTCAGTTCAAATAGGATCCTATTGTACAATTGATCGAGGTTCCTTAGGGGATACTGTTATTGGAGAATTTTCCTCTTTAGATAATCAGATTCAAATTGCACATAATGTTAAGATTGGAAATTACTGTATGATTGCAGCTCAATGTGGAATTGCCGGAAGCACAATAATTGGAAATAATGTTTTAATTGGAGGACAATCTGGAATATCTGGTCATTTAAAAATAGGTAATAACGTTAAGATTGGTGGAAAAAGTGGTGTTACGTCAAATCTTGAAGATGGCGTAAGTGTAATGGGTTATCCAGCAGTAAGTATTAGAGAATTTGCTAAAATGAGAAATAGTTATGAAAAAAAAAGAAATTAATTTATCGGAAATAGAAAAACTCATACCTCACCGAAAACCACTTCTTCTTATTGATAGTTTGGTTGATATAGTTCCTATGATTTCAGCTACTGGAGTAATGAATATTAAAAAAAGTGATTTCTTTTTTCAAGGGCATTTTCCAGATCAAGCAGTAATGCCTGGAGTTATAATAGTTGAAGCTTTTGGTCAAACTGCTGCTGCTTTAACAGCATACAGTGTTGATCCTAAAATCGTAAAAAATAAACTTGTATATTTGATGACTGTAAAGGAGGCAAAGTTTAGAAAACCCGTGTTTCCTCCAAACAAATTAGAATTAAAAGTAAAAGCTGTAAAAGCATTAGGCAAAGTTTGGAAATATGAGGGAACAGCCATGATTAAAAATAATGTTATGGCAGAAGCTGTATGGATGGCGACTATAGTAGATAAAAATGATTCATAGTTCATCAGTTATTCATAAAAAAACAAATATTAACAAAGATGTTGAAATTGGAGCTTTTTCTGAAATTGGAGAGGATGTTATAATTGATAAAAAAACTAAAATTCATTCACACGTAGTAGTAAAAGGAGATACTTATATTGGTGAAGGTTGTAATATTTTCTCTTTTGCAAGTATCGGGAACATTCCTCAAGATCTAAAATACAAGGGTGAAAAAACAAAACTTATTATTGGAAAAAACAATATCATACGAGAACATGTGACTATTAATCCTGGAACGGGGGGTGGTGGGGGAGTTACAAAAATAGGTAATAATTGTTTGTTTATGGTGTCATCACATGTTGCTCATGACTGTAAAATTGGAAATAATGTTATTATTGCAAATAATGTTGCTTTAGCAGGTCATGTTATAATTGATGATAATGTAATAATTGGAGGAAACTCAGCAGTCCAACAGTATACAAGAATTGGTAAACACGCGATGATTGGTGGTATGACAGGTGTTGAAAAGGATGTAATACCTTATGGACTTGCAATCGGCAATAGATGTTATTTAGAGGGTATAAATTTAATAGGGATGCGGAGATCCGGAATTTCAAATGAGGAAATAAATATACTAAATAATGTTGTTAAAAATATTTTCAAAAAAAAAAATATAAAAGAAGGAATAGAGGAGTCAAAAAAATATGGTAAATTTAAAAGTGTATCAGAGGTTTTAAGTTTTTTAGAACAAAGTGAAAAAAGACCAATTTGTAGACCAAAAATATAATGGTTGGATTAATTATAGGAGAGGGAAATCTACCGGGATTTGTAATTACAAATCTTAAAAAACAAAAGAAAGAATTTTTAATATTAGATTTAACTGAAAACAAAAAATATAAAAAATATAAGAATAGTTATCCATTTGACATAACTCAGCTAGCTAAAGCTATATCTTTTTTAAAAAAAAAAAATTGTAAAAGAATTTTATTGGTTGGAAAAGTCATAAGACCAAATTTATCTAAAATACTCTTAAATCCTAAGCTGCTGTTATATTTACCGCGTTTGTTAAAAGTCTTTAAAAAAGGGGACAGTCATTTGCTTTCTGAGATAATAAAAATTTTTAAAGAAAACAATATTACCGTTTTATCTAGTATGCATTATTCACCCAACTTATTTTAAGTAAAAGTTTAAGCCCTAAAAGTTTATATAAAGACAAGGAAGTAAGTATTAATGAAAAAAAAGGTTTAAAAATTTTAAAGAACTTAAGCCAATTTGATGTTGGACAGACAATTATTTTAAACAATGGTTATGTCGTAGCCATAGAAGGCCCAGAGGGAACAAATGAAACAATTAAAAGGGCAGGAAACATTGCTAAGAAATATAATTTTAGAAATAAATCTATAATGATTAAAGTTCCAAAACAAAAGCAGGACTTAAGAGTCGACATGCCTGTAATTGGACTTCAAACTATTAAATTATGTATAAATAATAGTATAGAGGGAATTATTGTAAAAAAAAATCAAACAATAATTTTAGAGAAAAATAAAATTGTAAAGTTAATAAATAAAAATAATTTTTTATTAAAAACTATTTGAAAAAAATATTTATAATCACCGGAGAAGCTTCTGGAGATAAGATAGCATCTATAGTTGTATCTAAACTACAAGAATATAATAAAAATATAATATTTAAAGCTGTAGGAGGATCAAATTTAAAAAATCAAAATATAGATTGTATTTTTGACATAAGTGAGATTGCATTTATGGGGATTGTTGATGTTGTAAAAAATTTTTTATTTATTAAAAGAAAATTTGATTTTACAGTTAAAGAAATATTAAAATTTAATCCTAACATTATTCTTTCAGTAGATTCGCCCGATTTCAGTTTTAGAATTCTAAAAAAAATTAAAAACATTAATCCTAAAATAAAAACGTTTCATGTAGTTGCTCCCCAAGTATGGGCATGGAGAGAGAATAGAAAAAAATCTTTAAATCAATTTATTGATCATTTGTTTTTACTTTTTCCGTTTGAATATAAGTATTTTGACGGATTTATAGATAATACATTTATTGGACATCCTTTTTTTTTAAAAAAGTTAAATATAAACAATGAAACCAATAATTTGAATTATATATCTATTTGTCCAGGTTCAAGATTGTCAGAAATAAAAACTTTTATGCCTTTATTTATAAGCTTAGTACAAAAACTAAAAACTAGGTTTAATTATAAATTTCATATACCTACAACCTCTGAAAAAACTAAGTTAATTGAAAATTTTTTTTTATTAAATCAGATATGTGATTTTAAAATTACAACTACTGAAGATGAAAAAAATTACTATTTTAGACATTCAGTTTTGAGTATTGCAAAATCTGGTACTATAGCACTTGATATAATGAAAAATTTATCACCCTTGATAGTGATTTATAAAACTTCCTGGTTAAATTATTTTTTAATAAAACCATTAGTTAAAGTTAAATTTGGAAATATAATAAATATTATTAAAAATAAAATGATAATTCCTGAACTTATTCAGTCAGATTGTAATTTGGATAAATTATACAATTTAACTTTAAATTATTTAGAAAATGATAAACCTAGATTAGACAATATTAAAAGCTATATTGACGTAATAAATCAAAACTTAATTTTGAGTGATGGATTAGATAAATTAATCCAAAAATTAGAAATTTAGATTATCTCCTTGAAATATCTACAAAATCTCTTTTTTCTTTTCCAATATAAAGTTGTCTTGGTCTATTTAGTTTGTTTTCAGGGTCAGAGTACATTTCACCCCAATGAGCAATCCATCCTACAGTTCTTGCTACTGCAAATAAAACAGCAAACATTTCTGTTGGAAAGCCCATGGCATTAAGAGTTATACCTGAGTAAAAATCTATATTTGGATAAAGTTTTTTACTCACAAAATAATCATCATTTAATGCAATTTTTTCAAGTTCAAGTGCAATCTTTAATAGATCATCATTTTTTTTACCAGAAACTTCCAAAACTTCATGGCAGGCTTTTTGCATAATCTTAGCTCTTGGATCGTAGCTTTTATAAACTCGATGACCAAAACCCATGAGCCTAAAATTATCTTTAGGGTCTTTTGCTCTTTTTATGTATTCAGGAATATTTTTAACATTTCCTATTGTTTTAAGCATTTTTAATGCTGCTTCATTTGCGCCACCATGCAATGGTCCCCATAACGAAGAAAATCCTGATGAAATGGATGCAAAAGGATTAACAGCTGATGATGCAGAAAGTCTTACTGTAGATGTTGATGCGTTTTGTTCATGATCAGCGTGCAATATAAAAATCTTTTCAAGTGCATGTGAAAGTGTTTGATTAATTCTATACTTGCCTGCTGGAACTGAAAAACACATATTAAGAAAGTTTTCAATATAATCTAATTCATTATCTGGGTAGACAAAAGGCTGACCTATTGAATACTTATAAGCCATAGCTGCAAGAGTTGGAACTTTTGCAATCATTCTTCGTTGTGATATTTCTCTTTCATTTCCGTCATTCACATTTGCAGAGTCAGCATAAAATGCTGATAAAGCACCAACTACAGATAGCATAATTGCCATTGGGTGCGCACCACGTCTAAATCCATTATAAAAAGATCTTATCTGTTCGTGCACCATTGTGTGATTTTTTATAGCTCCAGAAAATTCTTGAAATTGTTCTCTATTTGGTAATTCTCCCTTAATTAAAAGGTAAGCTGTTTCTATAAAATTACTTTTATCAGCTATCTGTTCAATTGGATAACCTCGGTAAAGTAAAATTCCTTTATCTCCATCTA
>Ga0194116_10004292_pt1 | contig 16446 bp, 15 predicted proteins | sample TA2MahsurfametaG_4_FD_148617 | JGI IMG/M metagenome (GOLD analysis project Ga0194116, IMG submission 148617) | Freshwater microbial communities from Lake Tanganyika, Tanzania - TA2015008 Mahale S9 surface | ecosystem: Environmental > Aquatic > Freshwater > Lake | place: Tanzania: Lake...
CGCTCAGGGCTGTGCCCTGCTGCAACCCTATGACATGGAAGTGGGCGCAGGCACCAGCCACACCGCCACCTTTTTACGGGCCATCGGCCCCGAGCCCTGGAAGGCGGCTTATGTGCAACCCAGCCGTCGGCCCAAGGACGGCCGTTACGGCGAAAACCCGAACCGCCTGCAGCATTACTACCAGTACCAGGTGGTCTTGAAGCCTGCGCCAAGCAACATCCTTGAGCTTTACCTCGGTTCCCTGGAGGCGCTGGGCTTTGACCTGAAGAAAAACGACATTCGCTTCGTCGAGGACGATTGGGAAAACCCCACTTTAGGCGCCTGGGGCCTGGGCTGGGAAGTCTGGCTCAACGGCATGGAGGTGACGCAGTTCACCTACTTCCAGCAAGTCGGCGGCATCGACTGCCGGCCCATCACTGGCGAGATCACCTACGGCCTGGAGCGCCTGGCGATGTATCTGCAGGGGGTGGACAATGTCTACAAGCTGCAGTGGACCGAAGGGCTGAGTTACGGTGATGTCTACTTGCAAAACGAGCAGGAGCAGTCGGCCTATAACTTCGAGCACAGCGATGTCGAGTTTTTGTTCGCTGCTTTTGGCGCCTATGAAAAGCAGGCCCGCCAGCTGATGGAGCAGCAACTGGCGCTGCCCGCCTACGAGCAGGTGCTCAAGGCTGCGCACACCTTCAACCTGCTGGACGCGCGCGGCGCCATCAGCGTGACCGAGCGCGCCGCTTACATTGGCCGCATTCGCAACCTGGCCCGCGCCGTGGCCCAGAGCTATTACGACAGCCGCGAGCGCCTGGGCTTTCCCATGGCGCCGCGCGAGTGGGTCGCGCAGATCCCCAAGAAGGCCGCCTGAGGAAGAACAAAAACATGACAGCGCAGAGCCTTCTGGCCGAACTCTTCGTCGAGGAACTGCCGCCCAAAGCCCTGAAGAAACTGGGCGAGGCCTTTGCCGGCGTGCTGGCCGAGCAGCTGCAGTCGCAAGGGCTGCTGGCGGCTGATTCGCAGGTCACCGCCTATGCCTCGCCGCGCCGGCTGGCGGCGCACCTCACCCATGTGGCCCTCAAGGCCGCCGACAAGGCGGTGCGGCAAAAGCTCATGCCCGTGAGCGTGGGACTGGACGCCCAGGGCCAGGCCACGCCCGCGCTCCTCAAGAAGCTGAAGGCGCTGGGCGCCGACCTGTCCGACCCGGCCGCGGCCGTGGCGGCACTGCAGCGCGAGGGCGAGGGCAAGAACGAGGCCTTGTTCTACGACAGCCTGGTCGGCGGGGCCACGCTCGATGCCGGCCTGCAAAAGGCGCTGGACGAGGCCCTCGCCAGGCTGCCCATCCCCAAGGTCATGCAGTACCAGCTGGAGACCGATTGCGAGCTGCCGGGCTGGAGCAGCGTCAATTTCGTGCGCCCCGCGCACCGGCTGATCGCCCTGCACGGCAGTGCCGTGGTGCCCGTCAAGGCGCTGGGCCTGAGCGCCGGCTGCACCACCCACGGCCACCGCTTTGAGGCTCAGGTCGATCCGGTGCTGGTGCCGCATGCCGATCAGTACGACGAGGTGCTCAAAAGCGATGGCGCCGTGATCGCCAGCTTTGCCGAACGCCGCGCCGAGATCGTACGCCAGCTGCAGGCAGCGGCGGCCGAGGTCGGTGGTGGTGTGCGCCCCATCGAGGACGATGCCCTGCTTGACGAAGTGACCGCGCTGGTCGAGCGGCCCCATGCGCTGGTCTGCGCGTTTGATCAGGCGTTCCTGGATGTGCCGCAGGAATGCCTGATCCTGACGATGAAGGCCAACCAGAAGTACTTCCCGCTGCTGGACGCTGCCGGCAAGCTCACCCACCGTTTTCTGGTGGTCAGCAACATCCGCCCAGCCGATGCGTCGGCCGTCATCGGTGGCAACGAGCGTGTGGTGCGCCCACGGCTGGCCGATGCCAAGTTCTTCTTCGACCAGGACCGCAAGAAAACGCTGGAGTCCCGTGTCGACGGTCTCTCCAGGGTGGTCTACCACAACAAGCTAGGCACGCAGGGCGAGCGCATGGCGCGCGTGTGCGCCATTGCCCAAGCCATTGGCCAGCAGCTCGGCGGTGACCTGCTGGCACGGCAGGCCGAGCAGGCCGCGCGCCTGGCCAAGACCGACCTGCTGACCGATATGGTGGGCGAGTTTCCCGAGCTGCAGGGCATCATGGGCGGTTACTACGCCCGCCACGACGGCCTGCCGGTGGCGATTGCCGAGGCCATCGAGGACCACTACAAGCCGCGCTTTGCCGGCGACGAGCTGCCGCGCAACGAGGTGGGCGTGGTGGTGGCCCTGGCCGACAAGCTCGAAACCCTGGTGGGCATGTTCGGCATCGGCAATCTGCCCTCGGGCGACCGTGATCCATTTGCGCTGCGTCGCCATGCGCTGGGCGTGATTCGCATGCTCACGGAAAAGCAGCTGTCCCTGCAACTGGGTGGGCTGCTGCGCGCGGCCGTGCCCGCCTTTGGCGACAAGATCAGCGACGCCACGCCGGCCCTGGCCGAATTCATCTATGAACGCCTTGCGGGCTCGCTGCGCGAGCAGGGCTACAGCGCCCAGGAAGTCGATGCCGTGCTGGCGCTGGCTCCCCAACGCCTGTCGGATGTGGTTCAGCGCCTCGAAGCCGTGCGCGCCTTTGCCGCGCTGCCCGAGAGCCAGGCCCTGGCCGCCGCCAACAAGCGTATCGCCAACATCCTCAAGAAAGCCGGCGAGGTCGATGCGCATGTCAATCCCGCGCTGCTCCAGGAGGAGGCCGAGAAGAATTTGCACACGGCTATGGGTCGGCTGCTGCCCTCATCGGCCGCCCAGTTTGACGCGGGTGACTACGCCGCCAGCTTGCAGACCCTGGCCGCGCTGCGCGCACCGGTCGATGCCTTCTTCGACGATGTCATGGTCAACGCCGAGCAGATGGATCTGCGACTCAATCGCCAGGGTTTGCTCAAGAGTTTGCATCAGGCGATGAATCGCGTGGCCGATCTTTCGCGCCTGGCGGCCTGAGCCATGTTTGTTCTCGCAGAGTCGGCTCATGGCTGATCGCCACACCAAGTTGCTGGTCCTGGATCGGGACGGCACCATCAACCACGACCGCGACGACTATGTAAAGTCACCGCAGGAGTGGGAAGCCCTGCCGGGAGCGCTGGAGGCGATTGCCCGGCTCAACCATGCCGGCTGGCATGTGGTCGTGGCCTCCAACCAGTCCGGCTTGGGCCGTGGGCTCTTCGATATGGCCGCACTCAACGCCATGCACGAAAAAATGCACCAGCAGTTGGCCGCGCTGGGCGGCCGCATCGATGCGGTGTTTTTCTGCCCGCATGCGCCGCAAGATAACTGCGCCTGTCGCAAGCCGCTGCCCGGACTTCTTGAGCAAATTGGCGAGCGCATGGGGCTGTCGATGCAAGGCGTGCCAGTGGCCGGCGATTCGTTGCGTGACCTCAGCGCCGCTGTGGCCCTCGGTTGCCAGCCGCATCTGGTGCTCACTGGCAAATCAGCCGGACTCGATCTGGCACAGGCGCTGCAGGTGATGCCGCCGGGGACGCGGACGCATGACAACCTGACCGCCCTGGCTGACTACCTGATCGGCGAACGATCTGCGCTGGCTGCTTGACGCCCATGTCCTGGATACGCTCGGCCCTGCATCTGCTCTGGATGGCCCTGACCGTGGTGCCCTGGGCGCTGGCGGTGCTGCTCGCCTCGCTGTTTGCCAGCAGCACCACCGTCTATTGGATGTGTGTGGGCTGGCTTCGATGTGCGGTCTCGGGCGCGCGGGTCTTGCTGGGTATCGAGGTACGCGTCAGTGGCTGGGAACACCTGCCCCAGGGTCAGACCAGCCCGGCGGTACTGTTGGTCAAGCACCAGAGCACCTTCGAGACCTTTCTGATGCCCACGCTCATGCCGCATCCTCTGGCCTATGTGTTCAAGAAAGAGCTGCTGTATGTGCCTTTCTTTGGCTGGGCCATGGGCCGGCTTGACATGATTCACATCGATCGCAGCAAGCGCGCCGAAGCCTTTGCCAAGGTGGTGCAGCAGGGGCGCAGGCTGATGGAGCAAGGCGTCTGGGTCATCATGTTTCCCGAAGGAACCCGCATAGAGCGAGGCCAGCAAGGCACCTACAAGACCGGCGGTACCCGCTTGGCGATCGAGTGTGGCGTACCCGTCATCCCCATCGCCGTCTCTTCGGCCAAATGCTGGCCGCGCAAGGCCTTGATCAAGCGGCCGGGTGTTGTTGATGTGTCCATCGGTCCGCCTATCGACAGCCTGGGCCGAAAGCCAGAAGAACTGATGCGCGAGGTGGAGGTCTGGATTGAGACCGAAATGCGCCGCCTCGACCCGCAGGCCTACCCGCAGCCCTGAAAGCGGGGCTGACCTACACTGCGGCCATGCGCGGTTTGCTGCAACTGGCCTTGGATCTTTTCCCCGCTGAAGGGCCGCTGCGCCGCGAGTTGCCGCTTGAACAATCCGATCGGCTCAAGGGCGCTGAGGCCGCGGCTTATCGCCACCCGCAGGCCAATCGCCTGGCCAGGCTCGAGGGCGTGTCGGTGGCCTACCTATTTCGACGCGCGCGCAGGCGCAGTATCGGTTTTTCGGTCGATGTGCAGGGCTTGAGCGTCAGCGCGCCGCGTTGGGTGACGCTGCGCGAGGTCGAACAGGCGCTGCTCGAGAAGGGCCCCTGGATCGTGCGCAAGCTGCACGAGTCTCGGCAGCGGGCGCAGCAGATGGAGTCGATCCGCATCGACTGGCGCGAGGGCGCCCAATTGCCCTATTTGGGGCGTTGCTTGACCGTACGGCTCGATCCGGCGCAGCGGCACGTTGGGGGTGCGGTTGACGAAACCCTGGTCCTGGGCCTGCCGCAGGCGGCTGGCGCCGAGCAAATTCGAGATGCGGCGCAGGCCTGGCTCATGCGACAGGCCCGTGAGTATTTTCAATCGCGGCTTGAACACTTTGCGCCGCTTTTGGGCGTGCGCTGGAAGCGCCTGTCCTTGAGCAGCGCCAGCACCCGCTGGGGCAGCGCTGGCGCTGACGGCTCGATCAGGCTGCACTGGAGGCTGATTCACCTGAGCCCGGTCTTGATCGACTATGTGGTGGTGCACGAGTTGAGCCACCTGCGGGTGATGAATCACAGTCCGCAGTTCTGGGCCACGGTGGGATCGGTCGTGCCTGACTATGCGTCTCTTCGGCGCCAGCTGCGCGACTATCCCATGGCCGATTGGTGACAGTCATTCGCCCCTCGTTAACTTTTTTTAGCCTTTTTTCGCTCTGCCTTCCTTAGACTCTGGCCCCGTTTCTCCCCGAGACAACCGGTATGGCCAGCAAGCAAATTCTTTTGGTTGAGGACAATCCTCATTTGTACGAGCTCACGACCAGCTCCATCTCGGTGGCGGCTCCTGACTGCGCCGTGGTTTGGGCGCGCGATGGTCGGCGGGCGCTGGACTTTCTCTGGGCGCGCGCTGACTTTTCCCACCGCGACCCCAGCAATCTGCCCGATCTGGTGATCCTCGACATGAATCTTCCGGACCTCTCCGGTCTGCAGGTCTTGCGTCAGCTTTGCGCTCAGCCTCGTACAGCGCTGGTGCCGGTGGTCATGCTCACCTCCTCGCGCTTGCCGGAGGACATACTGGCCTGCTATCGTCATGGGGCCAATGGTTATGTCGCCAAGCCAGTGGCTTTTAGTCAGTACCGCAGCAAGCTGCTCAGACTGGTGCAGTTTTGGCTGGAGGTCAACGAAGCGCCCCTGCCGCTGTGATGCAACCCGGGTTCAAGTTGGCGCGAAGCGCAGCACCCCGTGGTCATCGGTATGACGGTCGAGTCGGCCGGCATGCCAGAGCAGATGCAGGTGTGCCAGGCTCTCGCCCAGGGCGAAGGTGGTCTGATGCACATCGAGGCTGCGCTTGAACATCACCTTCACCACATCGCTGGCCGACTGCGGCTGTGCTTGACAGGCCTGTATGACCTCACCGAGTCGGTCCTGATGGTGCTGGTGCAACTGGCGCACCCTTTCGTGCAAGCCCACAAAGGGCTTGCCATGCGAGGGCAGGACCAGGGTGTGCGCCGGCAGGCTCAAAAACTTGTCGATCGACTGCAGGAACAACTGCAATGGATTGCCCTCCGGCTCGTTCTCATACACGCTGATATTGGTGGAAATGCGCGGCAGCACCATGTCGCCGCTGATCAGCAGCGGTTGTGGCAGGCCTGGATCCTCGCAGTACAGCGCCATGTGTTCGGGCGCATGGCCGTAGCCGCTGATCTCCAGCTGCTGCCCGTCCTGCAGCCGCTTGTAGTGGACCGGAACCCGGGGAACCATACGGGCGTAGTAGTCCTTGCGTGCGATCACAGCGGCCAGCACCTGCGGGTCCTGCACACCGTGTCGCGAGAAGAATTCAGCTGTCGCCTGACCACCGTATGCGTCCTGCTGATGGACCGCCAGTCGTGCCATCAGGTAGTCGCTGGTGCTGATCCACAGCGGCGCGCCGAAACGATCGCCCAGCCAGTGGGCCAGGCCCAGGTGGTCCGGATGCATGTGGGTGGCCAGCACCCGCAGCACCGGCAGGCCTTGCATCGAGGTCGCGATCACTTCGTCCCACTGCTTGCGCGACTCGGCTTGGTCGACACAGGTGTCCACCACGCTCCAGCCGGCCCGCCCCGCGATCTCGTCGCGCAGCATCCAGAGGTTGATATGGTCCAGCGCGAAGGGCAGGCCCATGCGCACCCAGGATACGCCCGGCGCCACCTCGCGCGCCCGGCCCGGCGCCGGCAGGTCTTGACCCCAGGGGTAGTGCAAGGCGTCTTCATGGGCGTTCATCGCGGCGGCCGATCTGCGTTATATTCCGGGCTGTTTGACGTTTACGTAAACGTCATTGGTCCCATTTGTAGGCAGTCCACCCACCCGGTCCCCGTCGCGCAGGCTTGTGATGAGGCCGGGGTCAGGTTCTCCGTTTTTTATCCATGGCCACCATCACCTATACGATCAGCGATCTCGCCAAGGAATTTGACCTGACCACCCGGGCCATGCGCTTTTATGAGGACATGGGCCTGCTGCAGCCGCGCCGGGAGGGGCCGGGCGGGCGCAACCGCATCTACAGTGCCCGAGACCGCACCCGGCTCAAGCTCACGCTGAGGGCCAAGCGTTTGGGGCTGAGCTTGACTGAGGCCAAGGAAATCATCGACACCTACGAGAGCCCCCGCGATACGGTGCCGCAGTTGCGCAAATTCCTGGTGATCTTGGAGGGTCACAAGCGGCAAATCGAAGAACAGATGGCCGACCTGCAGGCCAACCTGGAAGAAATCAAGGCCCACGAAAAAGAAGCCCGCACCCTGCTCCATCGTGCCTCCCGGCGCGAGGCAGCCTGAACCTGATTCGGATCGAGCGATGACCCCTGTTGATTCCATCACCGCCGCTCAGGCTCTTGAGCGGGTACAAGCCAGCTTCGCCCGGCAGGGCCTGATGCAGCTCTTCGGTGCGCGTCTGGTCCGGGTTGAAGCGGGCCTGTGCGAAATTGCGTTGCCTTACACTGACCGGGTCACGCAGCAGCAAGGCGGCTTTCATGGCGGAGCCATCGGTGCGCTGGCCGATATTGCCGGCGGTTACGCCGGGCTGAGTGTCGCGCCCGAAGGCATGGAAGTGACCACCGTGGAGTACAAGATCAACTTCCTCAATGCCTTCCAGGGCGGCGAACTGCGCGCCATCGGACGGGTGGTCAAAGCGGGGCGACGCCTGATAGTCACCACGGCCGAAGTGACCCACTGGCACGAGGGACGGCGCAGCGACTGCGCCCTGATGCAGCAGTCCTTGGTGCCTGTCACCAAGACCTATTGACGAGACATTTACCAAAGCCTGAACATGAATCTTCCTGGACTTGATTTTCAACTCGGCGCCGACATCGATGCCTTGCGCGATGCGGTGCGTGACTTTGCCCAAAGCGAGATTGCTCCCCGCGCGGCCGAGATCGACCGCCTTGACCAGTTCCCCATGGACTTGTGGCGCAAGATGGGCGACTTGGGGGTGCTGGGTATCACCGTGGGTGAGGAGTACGGCGGCGCCAATATGGGATATCTGGCGCACATGGTGGCGATGGAGGAGATCTCACGCGCCAGCGCATCGGTGGGGCTGTCCTATGGGGCGCATTCCAATCTTTGCGTGAACCAGATCAAGCGCAACGGCAGCCAGGCGCAGCGCGCCAAGTACCTGCCCAAACTGATCAGCGGCGAGCATGTCGGCGCTCTAGCCATGAGCGAGCTGGGCGCCGGTTCAGATGTGATCAGCATGAAGCTCAAGGCGCAGTGGCACGAGCCGAGCGCATCCGGGGGGGGTTATTTCTTGCTTAACGGCAACAAGATGTGGATCACCAATGGCCCCGACGCCGACACCTTGGTGGTCTATGCCAAGACCGAACCTGAACTGGGAGCACGCGGCGTGACCGCCTTCCTCATCGAGAAAGGCATGAAGGGGTTTTCGATTGCACAAAAGCTAGACAAGCTGGGCATGCGTGGCAGCCACACTGGCGAGTTGGTGTTCAAAGATGTCGAGGTCCCCGCCGAGAATGTTCTGGGCGGTCTCAACAACGGCGCCCGTATCCTGATGAGCGGTCTGGACTACGAGCGCGCGGTCTTGGCGGCTGGGCCTATTGGCATCATGCAGTCGGTGATGGACAATATCGTGCCGTATATCCATGACCGCAAGCAGTTTGGTCAAAGCATCGGGGAGTTTCAGCTGATTCAGGGCAAAGTGGCGGATATGTACACCGTGCTGCAGGCCGCACGCTCTTTTTGCTACACCGTGGGCAAAAATCTGGATCAGCTCGGTACGGAGCATGTGCGCCAGGTGCGCAAGGACTGTGCCTCCGTCATTCTCTGGTGCGCCGAAAAAGCCACCTGGATGGCCGGTGAAGGCATACAGATCTTCGGCGGCAACGGCTATATCAATGAATATCCTCTCGGCCGGCTCTGGCGTGACGCCAAGCTCTACGAAATTGGCGCTGGTACCAGTGAGATACGCCGTATGCTGATCGGCCGCGAGCTGTTTGCCGAAACTGGCTCTCATTGAGGTTTGGCCATGCCTTTGCGCCATCTGCTTGAGCACAACCGCCAATGGGCGCGCGGCATGGAAGCCGAACGCCCCGGGTTTTTCACCAACCTGTCACATCAGCAAACACCGCGCTACATGTGGATCGGTTGCTCCGACAGCCGCGTCCCGGCGAACCAGATTACCGGTTTGGAGCCAGGCGAGGTCTTTGTGCATCGCAATGTGGCCAATGTGGTGGTGCCCACCGATCTGAACTGCCTGTCGACTATTCAGTACGCCGTCGATCAGCTCCATGTGGAGCATCTGATGGTGGTTGGACACTATGGTTGCGGCGGGGTGCTGGCCGCGCTCAATGGGGTGCGGGTGGGGCTGGCTGACAACTGGCTGCGCCATGTCAAGGATGTGGCGGCCCGGCACCGCGGCCTTCTGGACGCCGCCCCTCCCCAGCACCGCGCCCACCTGCTGGTCGAACTCAATGTCATTGAGCAGGTGGTCAATGTGGCCCGTTCCACGGTCGTGCAGGACGCTTGGGAGCGCGGCCAGTCGTTGATGCTGCATGGCTGGGTCTATGGTTTGTCGGACGGATTACTCAAAGACCTGCGTATTTCGATTGACCGGCCTGAACTCATCGACACAGTTCATGCCGAGGCGGTGCGGCTGGAGGTTCGCTTGAGCGCAATGGCCCGGGTCTGATCGAGCGCTCGCGAGGACCGCTATGTTTCCCCAGCGCCTGGATTCAAGTCTGGCCTACGACATCGCCAAGGCCATGCTCGACGGCTTTAATCGTCACTACGAATTGTTTCGACGGGAGTCGGCGCGGGCCAAGCATCGTTTCGAGACGGCCGATTGGCATGCCCAGCAGCGGGCGCAGCGCGAGCGCATTGAGTTCTACGATTTGCGTGTGCGCGAGGCGTCGATCCGGCTTGAGCGTGAGTTCAAGGCCGGCGAACAGCCGATGGAAGTTTGGTACCAGGTCAAGCTGCACTACATAGGCTTATTGGTCAATCATCACCAGCCCGAGTTGGCCGAGACTTTTTTCAATTCGGTCACGACCAAGATACTGCACCGCAGCTATTTCCATAACGACTTCATTTTTGTGCGGCCGGCCGTCAGCACGGAATACATCGAAAACGAAGAGCCCACCGCGCGCCCGACCTACAAGGCTTGGTACCCTACCCGGGACAATCTGATCGAGATCATGGTCAAGATGATCGAATCCTTCGATCTGCGGCGCCCCTTTGCTGACCTGCAGCGCGATGCCCGTGATGTACTCGAGCAGGTGACGCAGAGGCTGGGCGATGTCAAACTGCGGGCGAATTTTCAGATTCAGGTTCTCTCCAGCTTGTTCTACCGCAACAAGGGCGCATATGTTGTGGGCAAATTGATCAATGGTTTTCAGGAAATTCCTTTCGCGCTGCCCATTTTGTATGACGAACAGGATCGCTTGTGCATAGACACCGTGCTCTTCGGCGAGGATGAACTCCTGATCCTGTTCAGCTTCGCGCGTGCCTATTTCATGGTCGATATGGAGATCCCATCGGCCTATGTGCAGTTCTTGCGCAGCATGATGCCGCGCAAGCCACGCGCCGAGCTCTACAACGCCCTGGGCTTGGCCAAGCAAGGCAAGACCTTGTTTTACCGCGATTTCCTGCATCATCTGCGCCATTCGAGCGACCACTTTCGCATTGCCCCGGGTATCAAAGGAATGGTCATGCTGGTTTTTGACCTGCCCTCCTTCCCCTATGTTTTTAAGGTGATCAAGGATTTTTATCCGCCGCAAAAGGACACCACGCGTGAGCAGATTCAGGGCAAGTACCTCCTGGTCAAGCAGCACGACCGAGTCGGGCGCATGGCCGACACCCTGGAGTACAGCAATGTGGCTTTCCCGCGCGCGCGCTTCGAGGATGAGCTGATCGAGGAAATCCGAAAGTTTGCCCCAAGTCAGATAGAAATCAGCGACCGCGATGGCGATGGGCAAATCGAGGTCATCCTCAAGCATGTCTACATTGAGCGCCGCATGATTCCGCTCAATATCTATTTGCAGGAGTCTTTTGACGCTGGGACTGGCAATGACCGTGCCCGCGAGCAGATGGAGCGGGCCGTCATTGAGTACGGCAATGCCATCAAGGACCTGGTGGCGGCCAACATTTTTCCGGGCGATATGCTCTGGAAGAACTTCGGCGTCACCCGGCACGGCAAGGTGGTGTTCTACGACTACGATGAGATCGAGTACCTCACCGATTGCAATTTCCGTCGTGTACCGCCCCCGCGGAATGAGGAGGACGAGATGTCCGGCGAAGTCTGGTACAGCGTCGGGCCCAAGGATGTCTTTCCGGAGACTTTTGGCCCCTTTCTTCTGGGCAACCCGGCGGTGCGTGAGGTGTTCATGAAGCACCATGCCGATTTGCTCGATGCGGGCTTCTGGCAGTCCAACAAGGATCGCATCATGGGCGGGCATGTGCACGATGTCTTCCCTTATGACCCCTCGCGACGCTTCGCGGAGCGCCGTCGGCGCAAGACCCACGAAACCTCATGAGCGTGCTTACCTTCATGGACTTGCTCGAGATGGCTAGTCAGGCGGTGACGGTCATCGGATTACCGTTTGCCTTTTGGGTCTTCTGGGTGGAGCAGCGCAAAGAGCGCGAGAACGAGGAAGAGGAGGCGTATCAACTGCTCTCCAACGCCTACAACGACTTGCTCAGGGTAGTGCTGGCCCATCCTGACCTTCAGTTGCGCTCAGCACCTGCGTTGGTCGATCCCACGCCCGAGCAGCGCGAACGAATGCTGGTCATTTTCGACATGCTTGTTTCCCTGTTTGAGCGTGCTTACCTCATTGCCTACAAGTCCGAGATGAATCAGGCTGAGCGTCGCCGCTGGAACTCCTGGGATGACTTCATGCGCGAGTGGTGCCGCCGTGAAGACTTTCGACAGGCCCTGCCGCAATTGCTACGCGGCGAGGATCCTGCCTTCGTCGCCTACATCGGCCGGCTTGCTGAGCAAGAAACCCCCGACCAACACCTGGCCCCGACTGTCTAGTCCCCTGTAAGGAGAAACCCATGAATGACTCCATCCTAATCGTCTCCGCTGCCCGCACGCCTATGGGCAGCTTTCAGGGCGATTTCTTGCCCCTCGCCGCACACGATCTTGGGGGGGCTGCTATCGCCGCAGCGCTGGCCCGATCGGGCGTGCCCGCCGAGCGGGTGACCGAAGTGCTCATGGGAAACTGCCTGATGGCCGGTCAGGGCCAGGCGCCCGCCCGCCAAGCCGCGTTCAAAGGCGGATTGCCCGCCTCAACCGGCGCCGTGACCCTCTCGAAGATGTGCGGTTCGGGCATGCGTGCGGCCATGTTTGCGCACGATATGCTGCTGGCGGGTAGTCATGAGGTGCTGATCGCTGGCGGTATGGAGAGCATGACCAATGCGCCGTATCTGCTGCTCAAGGGCCGCGGCGGCTACCGAATGGGTCACGACAAGGTCTATGACCACATGATGCTCGATGGCCTGGAAGACGCCTACCAGGCCGGCCGCAGCATGGGCACTTTTGGGGAAGACTGCGCGGCCCGTTATAACTTCACGCGCGAGCAGCAGGACGCCTTTGCTATGGCCTCGGTGCAACGCGCGCAACACGCTATTGCCAGCGGTGCCTTTGTCCAGGAGATCGCGCCGGTGACCGTCAAAACCCGCGCCGCAGAGACGGTCGTTTTTATCGACGAGGGGCCGGGCAAGATCAAGCTGAACAAGATCCCCACGCTCAAGCCTGCCTTCAAGAAGGACGGCACCATTACCGCTGCTGCCAGCTCTTCCATCAACGATGGCGCAGCGGCGCTGGTCATGATGCGCCAGAGTACTGCGACCCGCCTTGGCTGCAAGCCCTTGGCCCGCATCGTCAGCCACGCCACGCACGCCCAGGCGCCCGAGTGGTTTACCACGGCCCCTGTGGAGGCGAGCCGCAAGGCGCTTGCAAAGGCCGGCTGGAAGGTCGCCGATGTCGACCTCTGGGAAGTCAACGAGGCTTTTGCCGTCGTGCCCATGGCGCTAATGCACGACTTGCAGGTCGCGCATGAGATCGTTAATGTCAACGGCGGTGCCTGCGCACTGGGACACCCGATCGGTGCCTCGGGCGCGCGCATCATGGTGACCCTCATCCATGCCCTACAGGGCCGCGGCCTCAAGCGCGGCCTGGCCTCGCTGTGCATTGGTGGCGGCGAAGCTACGGCGGTGACGCTGGAACTGTGCTGAGATAGCGTCAGGAGGGTTTTATGCTGCTCAATGCCGACCAAACCATGGTGCGTGATGCCATGCGCGACTTCGCTCAGCGCGAGCTTTGGCCCAAGGCGGCCGAATGGGACAAGACCCACCACTTCCCCAAAGATGTGCATCGAGGGCTCGCGCAGCTCGGCGCGTATGGTATTTGCGTGCCCGAATCACTGGGCGGCGCCGGCCTGGACTATCTCAGTTTGGCGGTGGTGCTCGAGGAAATCGCTGCTGGTGATGGCGGCACCAGCACGGCTATCAGTGTGACCAACTGCCCGGTCAATGCCATCTTGCTGCGCTACGGCAGCGCCGAGCAGCAGCGCCGATGGCTCACTCCCCTGGCCCGCGGTGAGATGCTCGGCGCTTTTTGCCTGACCGAGCCGCATGTGGGCTCCGATGCCTCGGCCCTGCGCAGCACGGCCGTGCGCAGGGGCGACACCTATGTGATCAATGGCGTCAAGCAATTCATCACCAGCGGCAAGAACGCCCAGTTGGCCATCGTCATTGCAGTCACCGACAAAGGGGCTGGCAAAAAAGGCATGAGCGCTTTTATCGTGCCTACTGTCACACCGGGCTACCGGGTCGCCCGTCTCGAAGACAAGCTCGGCCAGCGTTCCAGCGACACCGCGCAGATCCAGTTGGACGATTGCGCGATCCCGGCCGACCACCTGATCGGTGCCGAGGGCGAGGGCTACAAGATCGCCCTGTCGGCGCTGGAGGGCGGTCGCATCGGTATTGCCGCGCAGAGTGTGGGCATGGCCCGCAGCGCGCTGGAGGTGGCCGTCGACTATGCCAGGCAGCGCGAGAGCTTCGGCGCAGCCCTGATTGAGCATCAAGCGGTGGGCTTCAGGCTGGCGCAGTGCGCCACCGAACTTGAGGCGGCGCGGCAGCTGATCTGGCGTGCGGCCAGCCTGCGCGATGCCAACCAACCCTGTCTGAAGGAAGCGGCGATGGCCAAACTCTTTGCTAGCGAGATGTCCGAGCGGGTCTGTAGCGCTGCCCTGCAGACGCTGGGGGGCTACGGCTATGTCAGCGATTTTCCGGTCGAGCGCATCTACCGGGATGTGCGTGTCTGCCAGATCTACGAGGGCACCAGCGATATTCAGAAAATCATCATCCAGCGCGCCCTCTGAGGAACGCGGCGGCGCTCCAGGCGGCCTCAACGTATGATTTCATTGCCATGAACATCATTATTCTGGGGGCTGGGCGTGTGGGTGAGAGTGTGGCCGAAAGCCTGGTCTCCGAGCGTAACGACATCACTGTTATCGATCAGGACCCGACGCGACTGCGTCTGCTGGAAGAGCGCCTGGACCTACGGGGCGTGGTTGGCAATGGCGTGCAGCCCTCGGTGTTGAGGGAGGCGGGGGCACAAGACGCCGATATGCTTATTGCCTGTGCAGCACTTGACGAGTCCAATCTGGCCGTCTGCAAGATTGCGCACGATGTCTTTAATGTGCCCACCACTGTGGCACGCCTGCGATCGCCCGATTTTAAGGAGGGGGACGAGCTGCTGGGCAAAAGCGGTTTTGCGGTCGATCATGTGATCTGCCCGGAAGAGTCGGTGATGAATTACATCCACCAGCTCATTGATTACCCTGAAGCTTTGCAGGTGCTGCGCTTTGCCGATGGGCAGGCTAGCCTGATTGTGGTGCGTGCCATTGAGGGCAGTTCGCTGGTCGGGCACACCATCGGCGAGTTCCGCACCCTCTTGCCCGACGCCCAGATGCGGGTGGTGGCCCTCTACCGCTTCGATGCCGAGGTGGAGGCCACTGCCGCCACGCGGATTGCGGTTGGCGACGAGGTATTCGTGCTCGCCGACTCCGACAAGATTCGCCAGGTGCTCGCCGCCCTGCACCGACGCGACGAACCGGTGCAGCGTCTGATGATCGCCGGTGGCGGCAAGGTGGGCCTGCGCCTGGCCCGCAGCCTGATCGGTCAGTGCGAGGTCAAGCTGATTGAGCGCGATGCGCAGCGCTGTCAGTACCTGGCCAGCCAGTTGCCCTCGAGCATGCTGGTCTTGCAAGGCAATGGTGCCGATGAGGACCTGCTGGTCGAGGAGCATGTTGGCGAAATGGATCTGTTTTTGGCCTTGACCAGCGACGACGAGGACAACATCATGTCGGCCATGCTGGCCAAGCGCTTGGGGGCGCGGCGGGTCATGGCCCTTATCAACCGCCGCGCCTATGCCGACATGATGCAGGGCGGCACCATCGACATTGCCATCTCGCCGGCTCAGACAGTTATTGGTGAATTGTTGGCCCATGTGCGTCGAGGTGATGTGGTCGCGGTGCACAGCCTGCGACGCGGCGCGGCCGAGGCGCTTGAAGGCGTGGCGCGTGGCGATGCCCAAACCTCGCGCCTGGTTGGCCGTCGTGTGCAGGAAATTGTTTTGCCTCAAGGCGCCCGCATCGGCGCCATCGTGCGGCAGCAAGGAGCGCAGTCGCAGGTGCTGATGCCGCATCATGACACCCTGGTCGAGACCGATGACCACATCATCATCTTCATCCCCAGCAAGCGCATGGTGCGCGAGGTGGAGAAGCTGTTTCAGGTCAAGGCCACCTTTTTCGGCTGATGCTGCGCGCTTTTCTGCCCGTTCTCGCCGTGATGTCCCGCATCATTGTGGCGTTCTCCTTTGCCTTTGTCGTGCCCACCGTGTGGGCCTGGTTCGAGGACGACAGCTTTGACCTGCTTGTCTGGGAAGGCGGTTTTGCTTTCACCTTTCTCAGCGGACTGCTGCTGTGGTGGCTCACCCGACGGCATCGCCGCGAATTGCTCGCGCGCGATGGTTTCTTACTGGTCAATCTGGTCTGGCTGGTCTTGCCTGCCTACTCGGCCCTGCCTCTGATGTTCAGCGTCCCCGACATCACTTGGACCAAAGCGTACTTTGAGGCCATGAGCGCCCTGACCGCCACCGGCGCTACCGCTCTCTCGGGGCTCGATGCGCTGCCGGTGTCGGTCAATGTCTGGCGCTGTTTTCTGCAGCTCATCGGGGGTCTGGGCATCATGCTGCTGGTGGTGGCCGTGTTGCCGCTGCTCGGTTTGGGGGGTATGCAGCTCTACCGCGCCGAAACCCCGGGCCCCATGAAGGATGCCAAATTCACGCCCCGCATTGCCGAAACGGCCCGTGGATTGTGGGGCGTGTATTTCCTGTTTTCTCTGGCCTGCTTC
>Ga0194116_10004293_pt1 | contig 16444 bp, 25 predicted proteins | sample TA2MahsurfametaG_4_FD_148617 | JGI IMG/M metagenome (GOLD analysis project Ga0194116, IMG submission 148617) | Freshwater microbial communities from Lake Tanganyika, Tanzania - TA2015008 Mahale S9 surface | ecosystem: Environmental > Aquatic > Freshwater > Lake | place: Tanzania: Lake...
TCATCTATTATTGGATTCTGGTGGTTTATTATTCTATTGATCCCGTTTCTGCTTATCACCTAAACGCAGGCATCGAATATCACGCAACAGAGACCTACTTAAACTACCTCTGGGATCACCAGGAGGATACTAAGATTGCTGAGATCGCAACTGATGAAATGAACCATTATATTGAGTTAAACAGAGCCATGGCTATGATATGAATGATAAACAAAAACTTATTGCACTTATAGCACTATCAGAACAAACATTTGAGGAGAATTATTATGCTTGGTATCGCGTTATCTTTCGTCGCAATCCCTTTCGTTTTATCAACACTTTACTTCGGAACACGAGGAGGATACTATGACTCCGACGATTACAAGGGGAATGGAACCGCACATTAAGGAGAGGTATCAATTTGCTGCCTCTTCCTTTGTTAGAATGTGGGGTCACAGTTCATTAAACGATCATAAAATTAAAGATTTTTGTCTTGAGTGGGCACAGAGAGAAGAAAATGCCCCGTTAGATAGTTTTATTCTAGACCAATACTTTTACTACGAATTCAAAACTTGGAGGGGATACTAATGTTCCATCTCATAGAAGTCTTAGCAGCAAGTCCAGTTTGGTTAGGTCTTTGCGGGGCAGGCTTGACCATTGCCCCCATCATAGGTATAATGATTACACACCAAAATAAATAACGGTGGTGACGGGCATTAGCGCAGCTTGGTAGCGCGTCTGCTTTGGGAGCAGGATGTCGGGGGTTCAAATCCCTCATGCCCGACTGTTCAGTTTGTAATTGATTATGGAATCTATACCATTTTACAGCATTGGTTTTATTAAAGAAACTGTACCTGATAATATTTTTGATATCCTTGTAGGTGCATCTAAAGATGCGAAGGAAAAAAATACTAGGGCGATCAATACTTTAGTTGGAAATATTGAAGAATCATATGATATTATTCTTCCAATAGAGAAATTTATTTTTGTTGAGGAGTATCTTGTAAAATTGTGTGCTAGATATGAGAGAGAATATAATTTAATGAGGTATGAAAAGTCCGTAATTTGTGACGGATACAATCTTGAACTCAGTAGATTATGGGTAAATTATCAAAAGAAGTATGAATTTAACCCCATTCATCATCACACTGGAATTTATAGTTTTGTAATATGGGTAAAAATACCTTATGACTTTAGGAAAGAATTTGATCAAGATCTATGTAAAAATTCAAATAATAAATGTCCAGGATCTTTTTCATTTTATTATCCAAATGCATTGGGCGAAACTGAAGAACATCTAATTGAGTTAGATCCATCTTTTGATAAAGAAATCATTGTTTTTCCCTCCAGAGTAAATCATTGTGTATATCCATTTTATACTTCTGACGATTATAGAATTTCTATTTCAGGAAACATGTATCTTCGTGCTAAAGATATGTCGGACTATATAACATAACCAGTTCTTCTACTGGCACACTTGACTAAACACCCAACAACCCTTATAATACTAAGGTAACAATTCAAAACAATGTCTCTGATTCAAAAGTTTAAGAAAGATGTTAGCACTCTCCGTCTTGCTGCTAACGGTGATTTCTACCTTGATGTAAAGAATCCGAAACTTTATAAAAAGGTTCGCCGCTTCTATGAAAATGAAGGGGTGGTATTTTCTGGTGATCCTCTTGATGACTATGAAATGCTAATGGAATATATTGCCAGTGACCTTGAGGCAGTTGAAGTATGATGAACGTCGTAAGGAAACCAACCGTTCTAATGGAGCGGTTTCCGTATCGTTATGTGCAGGTCGGAACACTTGAAATTAACGGCAAACCTGATTGTCGTATTCAGAAAGTAGATTCCTATACTGGTCGCTATCGTGATATGTATCACTGTGATAATGAGATGCAACTGATGACAGCGATGGAGGACTTTGAATATACTAAATGGTTAGATCCAGATAGAGTTCCCTGCTATGTGAGAGATGATGAAGAAGACACGGATGGTCTATAACAGCACTGGTCGGGAGCAACCCCCTTATGTCTAAAACAAGTATCTTACGATATCTTGGAAACATTCTCCTTATGCTTGGTTATCAAATCATGTTATGGGGAAGTTTTAAATATGGTTTGATTATTAAGTTTATCGGGGGACTCCTTGGTATTCCTTTTGCAATCAAACTTAAACTCTGGGATGTGCTATTTCTAATAGTATTTTTTGGTATTACCGAGATATCAAAATTAACCCAACTTTTCTTGGTTTCTTAAAATCAAGTGGTGGAGTCAATCTGACCCCTTCTGGTTTCTTGCTTTCCCATTAAAAAGCAAGTGGTGCGGATGGGGTAACTCCCGCCTAGTTTCTTGCTTCTAGTTAAAGAGCAAGTGGCGAGCCTAAAAGATTAAGGGAGTTGACATCAACTCCTTTTTTTATTATAATTCACCGTATATTACAATATATCTGTGCAAGATAATATTCATTTACTTTTTCCAACTTCAGTTTATCGCTCTTATGATCTTCTCACTGAAGAAGAGAATGATAAAATATATCAACATATTCTAAAAGTAAAAGATAGTATTGATGGTATGGGAATGAACTCTTGGTACTCTGGTGCCAATAGTCCACAAAATTCATTTAATGTTGGGTATAAACATAAAATTTTTGATTTTCTATTGGATAGAATTAATACCAAAGTCAATGAATATGCAAAATTCTTAAACTGCGATCAGCATAAGATATATTTAAGTGAATGGTGGTGGAATGTCTATACTAATAAGAATAGTCAAGAATTTCATCATCACTTACCGTCTTCTTTTAGTGGAGTGTATTTTTGTAAAATACCTGAAGGATCTGCACCTATAGTATTTCATCATCCTAATTTTTATTATTGTACTCCTCAGTCTATTAGAAATGAGTATAATTCAGATTCACATTCCATAGAACCAGTTGAACGTTCTTTGTTGATTTTTCAAGCATCTACTGTGCACATGGTTCCTCCTGGTCTTAACATCGATCCTAGAGTTACTATTTCATTTAATTATAAAGTATGATATCACTTAATCATATTGGTAATCTTGGAAGACTTGCCAATCAAATGTTTCAATATGCCTCTCTAAAAGGAATCGCTAAACATAGAGGATATAGTTTTGTCGTTCCTCCAAGACATGTTTTTGGGGAACAGGATGCTAATGTCAAAAATTCTGATGTTATTTTATATGATGTATTCGAAAGAGTAGAAAAAAATAATGATTGTATTCTACAAGATGCTGATAATATTTGGGAAAGAAAACACGAATTTGATGAAGAATTATTTACCAATTGTCCAGACAATGTAAATTTAATTGGATATTTTCAAACTGAAAAATATTTTAAACATATTGAAGATGAGATACGAGAGGACTTTACCTTTAATAAAGAGTTATATACTGATTGTAAATCATTTTTAAAAGAAAATTTTGGTAGTGAGGTAATCTCTCTACACATTCGTAGAGGAGATTATATTTCTAATTCAAATCATCCTACACAATCAATTGAATATTATCAGGAAGCACTTTCTAAATTACCAGATCTTCCTGTCATTGTTTTCTCAGATGATGAAAACTGGTGTAAAAAACAAGATTTATTTAAACTTGATAGATTTTTGATTTCAGAAAAAAATACAACTGATGCCGATTTGTGTTTAATGTCTTTATGCAATTACCACATTATTGCAAACTCTTCATTCTCTTGGTGGGGTGCATGGTTAGCAAAGAGTGAAAAAGTAATTGCCCCACAAAATTGGTTTGGTGGGGAATGCTATAATAAATCAATAGTTGATTATCCATTTGGTAACTTTGAATTTTTATGAAAACAATTATTATCTCTTCTGATCATAATGGGGTAGAGAACAAAGAACAATTAAAGACATATCTTAAGGGGGAAGGATATCAAGTTATTGATATCGGACCTTTCTTCTCTGATATAAGTGTTGATTATGTTGACTACGCAGTTCAACTATCAACAATCGTTAGTAATCGTGAAGCAGATCGAGGCATTCTCATTTGTGGAACGGGAGTTGGTATGAGCATTGTTGCAAATCGTTTTTCTGGTGTTCGTGCCGTTCTTGCTCATAATGAACTTACTGCGGTTAAGTCCAGAGAACATAATAATTCTAATGTTCTTTGTTTAGGAACTTGGTTATCATCTCAAATTGAAATGCGAGAGATGACCAAGATGTGGTTAGACGAGGCGTGGGGAGAAGGTCGTCATGTAAAACGTGTTGAAAAGATTGATTCTCACACTGGGATTGTTTTAACAAATGGAGTTTTTGATATTCTTCATAAGGGACATATTGAACTTTTAAAGTTTGCTAAACTTCAAGGAACTAAATTAATCGTTGCCATTGATTCTGATCGTCGAGTGAAACAACTTAAAGGCGACAATCGACCTGTTAATAATGAAGAGGATCGTAAGAGAGTTCTTGAGACTAATCGTTATGTTGATGAGGTTATTATTTTTAATTCAACTGAAGAACTTCAAGAGTTCTATAAAACACTTTCTCCAGATGTGATTGTCAAAGGTTCCGAATGGACTGCAGATGAAGTCCGTAGTCGGGACTGTGTTCCAGAGTTTATACAAATTAAAGTTTATCCATTAGTTGGTGATTATTCTACAACTAATACTATGCAAAAAATTAGAGAACTTGAAACATGCGAGAAAATTTAAAATATTTAATTGTTGGTGACACTATCATTGATGAAACGCTAGAACTTAGTGCAATAGGGTTATCATTAGAGTCTCCAACTATCAAAACTATAATTAAAGAACATAGTTATAATTTTGGTGGTGCTGCTAATGTCGCTAAATTTCTTCGTGAATTTGGAAAAGACGTGACATTTGTAACATCGATGTCAGATAGAAATTGTGATACATTTGAACTACATTATGATCTTCCAGTAAAAAATTTTTTTCAAGGTCGGAATAATACAAAAACCAGATATTGGGTTAATCATGGTGACAGTAGATATAATCATTTACAAGTTAATGATGTAAATGATGAGTTTTCAAAATCGTTCTTAGAAAATTTTGATATTAATGAGTTTGATATCATTGCTTTTGCTGATTACCGTTGTGGGTTCATTACAGAGTCTTTTATTAACTACGTTACAGATTCTGGAAAGATCACATATGCATCTTCTCAAGTATCAAGTAAAGCATCAAACTATGACAGGTATTGGGCAATCGATTACTTAGTGTGCAATCAAGAAGAAGCAAAACAAGTAGATCGGATAGCAAATATCTGTGTGACAAAGGGTGCAGATGGATGCATGATGAACGGTGTTAATTATCCAGCAACTCCTGTGGAAAATGTTGTAAATACCATTGGTGCTGGAGATTGTTTTTATGCAGCTCTTCTAGCAACTGGTGACCCAGTTTTTGCTAATCAATCTGCCGCTGAATTTGTATCTAAACCACTCTATGAATAAAGCAATTGAAGATTGTTTATATCTGAATAAAAGTTTAAAAGAAAATAGTTTAGTTAAACTAACCTGGGGAAATGCTAGTGTGCTTACTGAAGATGGTAAGCATATTGTCATCAAACCTTCTGGGATTGAGTTTGATAAACTTACTTTTAGTCAATTGTGTATCATTGAACTTTATACTGGGAAGTTGATTTCTGGTATGAAAGCCTCTGTTGATACTGCAATTCATCTGGAAATCTATAAGGCATTTCCAGAGATTAAATCAATTATTCATAGCCATTCAAAGTTCGCAACTTCATGGGCACAAGCACTTAAACCAATTCCTATTTTGGGGACAACTCACGCCGACTATTTTCTATCAGATATTCCAGTCGCTAGGCAATTAGAAAAATCAGAACTGAGTGACTATGAAAAAAATCTGGGACAGAGTGTGGTTGATCATTATCAGTTTAATAAAATAAATCCACTCAATATACCTGCCATTCTTTTGCCTGGACACGGTGTTATGGTATTCTCAGATTCATCCAAAAGAACATTAGAGTGTGCTATAGTATTAGAAGAAATTGCTGAAATAGCCTACTACACTACATCAATCAATCCTCATATTCAACCATGTAGATTGAGTAGAGATTTATATAAAAAACATTTTGAAAGAAAGAATGGAATCAACAAATACTATGGACAATAGTTACGGAAGGCAAGAACTTCCTCCTGTACTTAAGTGTGAAGAAAAAAGAGAAAAGTATTGGGGATACATTACTACTGTTTTTGCTACCGAAGACTTCACATTAAAAGAAGTCTTTATGAAAGCGGGAACTCAAAGTAGTATGGAGTATCACGTAAGAAAGGATGAATACTACTACATTCAATCTGGGAAACTCAAAGTCGGTATGCGAATTGGTCGTGCCAAAAATAAATCTATCATCTTAGAGGCGGGGGATGTATTTCACATTCCCCCTGGTCTTATGCATATGCGTATTGCATTAGAGGACACTGTTGTGGTAGAATGGTCGAATAAAGACGATGATGAAGATTCAAACATCGTTGAAGATGGAAAAACTTACTTATTTAAAGAGGACGAATGAATTATCTTTTTGCTGATACAGCGAATCTGGATGAGATTATCAAAGCAAATGAGATGGGTGCTATTCAAGGTGTTACCACCAATCCATCAATTATTGCTAAAGAACCAAAAGGTAGTTTTGATACACTGATTCAAAAACTTGCTGAATATTGTGGCAGTGAAGATCTTTCCCTAAGTGCTGAAGTGTTTGCTCTTGATTATGAGGGTATGGTTCGTCAGGCAAATGAAATGTACGAAAGGTTCTTTCCTCTTTGTAATAAGTTCCATGTAAAAATCCCCGTGGGGTTTGATGGACTTCGTGCAATTAAAACTGTTAGTAAAGCAGGTGTTCAAATTAATGCTACTGCCTGCTACAGTGAGCAGCAACTACAATTGTGTGCTTCTGCTGGTGCTCATTATGTTTCTCTTTTCTACTGCCGCCTGAAGCAGCATGGTGGTGATGTTGCAAAGGTTCTTGACCGAACCAAAAATTACATCTATGAGAACGCCCTAGATTGTGAGATTATTGCTGGCAGTATTCGCACTCAAACTGATGTTTCTGATGCTTGGAAAGAAGGTGCGGATATTGTGACTACTGGACTTCCAGTAATTCTTGAGATGGTTGAACATCCTAAGAGTACGGAAGCAATCGAACGGTTTGATAAGGATTTCTACGCATGGTTGAACTGAAGACATACATCGTAGATATTGATAACACTATATGCACTCAAACATACGGTGATTATTCTTTAGCAGAACCTTTCTATGATAGGATTGCTAAAGTTAATTCATTATATGAAGACGGACACACTATCATATACTTTACCGCACGGGGTATGGGCAGAGGTAAAAACTCTGTTAGAATAGCATATGATGCTTGTTATAATGAAACCTATGATCAGTTAGTTTCTTGGGGTTGTAAATTTACCAATCTTATGTTAGGGAAACCATTTGGTGATTATTATATTGATGATAAAGCAATTTCAGATAAAGACTTTTTTAAATGACAACTCAGTATCAAGTCTCATCATTAGACACATTTTATACCTTTGCCAACCATAAATTCAGAAATCCTGATGAGGTTTCTGTAATTTTTGACGTTGGTTCTTTGCATTGTTTAGAATCTATTGAATTTTCTAAAAGATATAAAAATGCAAGGATATATGCGTTTGAGGCAAATCCAGATTCTTATCAAGTTTGTTTAGAGAATACACAGAATATTGATAACATCACAGTAATTAATAAAGCTGTGAATAGTTACAATGGCACTTGTACTTTTTATCCAATCGATCCCGAGAAAACTGTTACCCCTTGGTTTGACGGTAATAGAGGTGCTTCCAGTTTGTATAAAGCAAATGGCACTTATGATCATATTGAAAAATATGTACAGAAAGAATTGGAAGTTGATTGTGTAAGATTAGATTCTTTCTGTGAAGAAAATGGAATCGATAATATTGATTTGATGTGGATGGACCTTCAAGGTGCAGAGTTAATTGCACTAGAATCGATGGGTGGAAAACTTCTTTCAACTGTTCAAGTTATTCACACTGAACTCGAAATTAATCCAATGTACGAAGGTCAGTGTCTTTTTGATGATGTAAATAGTTTTTTGAAAACTCATAATTTCTATAGAGCTTATGGAAATACTGGAGTTCATTTTGGTACAGATTTTATCTTTGTAAATAAAGGACAATGAACGTATTTTTTGCACAACCTTGGGGAGGATTAGGAGATAATCTTCAATTTACCACCCTACCTAAATTATATGCACAGAAAGGATATAAATTTTATATTAGTTCTGATAACACATATAGAAATCCTGAAATATATGAATTTTGTTGGAGAGACAATCCTTATGTACAAGGTTTTGCAACTAATCATGCAAACATCGGATCCTGTGCTCCTGATCTGCAGAATGGAACAACAGATAATATAGTTTCAGCCGCAGAGATCCGACACGGATTCAATGGTGATGGTAGATATCCAGACATTTATTATCAACCAAATATTTTAGAAGAGTATAAAGACAAGTCAATTGTGGATTTATCTGCACATACCTTACTTAAAAATGATGTTGGTGAGTTTTATGATGCAGACAAACTCTTCTCTTTGATTGAAACTACTATTCCTAATGATTCTCTCTTTGTAACATTTAAAAATGTTAATTCACTTTCTCTTTCTGGTGGATTTGCATTTGAGGAAAACCAACTAGAGATTGAAAGTATTTTTCAATATGCTGATATTATTCACAGTTCTAAAAATTATTACTGTTTATATTCTGGAGGAAACTCCATGGCAGCAGCGATTAAATATAAGTATGATTCTAAAGTAGATCTCCATTGTTTCTTACACGGAACTGTTCAAGAACATAAAGATAAAGGATTTTTTGTTTTTGACAATGTAAATTATATTGAGGTTTGATATGAAAATTTGTATTTTAACTATCGCAACTAATAAGTATATTCAGTTCGTAGAAAGACTTCTTGATAATATTGAAGAAAACTTTTTGAACGGACATGAGATTCAGTGTCTTCTTTTTACCGACCACGAAGTAGAAGCATCTGATAATGTTAGGGTGTGTCAGATTGATCACGAACCCTGGCCAATGCCTACTCTGAAAAGATACAACTACTTTGTAAAAGAGAAAGAGTTTATTTCTCAGTTTGATTATTGCTTCTACTTTGATGTGGATATGGGTCTCGTGGATAAAGTAGGCGATGAAGTTCTGAGTGATCTTGTTGCCACAATGCATCCCTATCAATCTTTCTATCCAAAGGAACAAAGATCTTATGATAGAAATCCTAAATCACTTGCATATGTTCCTGTGGGTGAAGAACCAGAGAACTATTATGCTGGTGGTTTTAATGGTGGATCAACTAAGAGATTTCTTGAAATGGCAGAGGTTCTTGCAGACCGTGTAGAAAAAGACCTTGAGAGTGGCGTTATTGCCCTCTGGCACGATGAATCGCAGATGAATCGTTATTTGATTGATAATCCACCAACACTTAGTCTGACGCCCTCTTACTGTTTTGCTGAGGAGCAGATGAATAATTCAGATTATCCATATGAACCTAAAATTATAGCCCTAAAGAAAAATCATAGTGAACTTAGATCATGAAAATATTAATTACAGGGCATAAGGGATTTGTTGGCAAATACTTTACAAGGAAGTATGCAGACCATGATATTGTTGGTATCGATATAAAAGAAGGTAATGATTGCCGAGACTACTTTAAGGCATCGATTGAAAAATTTGATTTAGTAATTCACCTTGCAGCAATTGTTGGTGGTCGTCAAACCATTGAACATAATCCTCTATCAGTAGCTACCGACCTTTCAATTGATTCCGAAATGTGTCAATGGGCACTTAGAACTAAACCAACTAGGATCATTTATTTTTCATCTTCTGCTGCTTATCCCGTTAAACTTCAAACGGAAAGATATCAACTAAAAGAAACTGATATTAACTTATCCAATATTAGTAATCCTGATATGACTTATGGTTGGTCTAAATTGACTGGTGAATTTTTAATGCAGTTTTTAGAAACAGAAGGTATAAAAATTAATGTATTCAGACCTTTTAGTGGATATGGAACTGACCAAGATTTGGATTATCCATTCCCATCATACATAGATAGAGCTAAAAATCTTTCAGATCCATTTGATATATGGGGAGACGGGAATCAAGTTAGAGATTTTATTCATATGCATGATATAATTGAAGCAGTCGATACTGCTATCAAAGAAGATATTAAAGGTCCAGTTAATCTTGGATGGGGAATTGCTACTTCTTTCAATGAATTATTTTCCTTAGTTACTTCACTGAAAGGATATAGTCCAATACCCAGTCATATTCCTACTGCTCCTGTAGGAGTTCAGTATAGAGTTTGTGATCCATCAAAAATGTTGAGTTTTTACACTCCTAAAATTTCTTTAGAAGAAGGTATAATAAGAGCTCTGAGAGGTGAAGTATGAAGTTGAATCTGACAAAATTACCAGTTGTCTATATTAATTTAGATGATCAACCCCATCGAAGAGAGTTGATGGAAGAGAATCTAACAAAACTAGGATTTCAAAATATTATCAGGGTTTCTGCTTTTAAAGATTCTATTGGAAAGAGAGGTTGTGCATATTCTCATGCGCTTGCATTAGAGGAAATTGATTCTCCTTTCATTGTATTAGAAGATGATTGTCTGCCTCTTAATTTTGTAGATGAGATTGAGATTCCTGATGAAGCAGATGCTGTATATCTTGGTATTTCTTCCTGGGGGAGAATGAATTCTCATTCGGGTCCTTGTGTTCAGTGGGATGAAGTTCCAGAATATCCTGGACTTCTTAGAATCTATAATATGTTAAGTGCTCATGCAATCCTGTATCTTAATCCAGATTACGTTGATTTATGTAAGAGGATTGCATATCATGGGTATTTAATATCGGATCATCATGACATTGGATTTGCAGATATTCAAAAATATTATGACGTGTATGCTTTTGATGATCCAATATTCTACCAAACAAGTTCTAATGGAACTAATGAAAAGTTGTCAAGTTATCCTTCAGTTGAAATCACATCTCCTGATAGAAACTTCTGGTTACCTTTAAGGATCAAAGAATGAAGAAAGTAGTAATTTGGGGACATAAAATTGGCACTCATACTCACTCTTATGTTCATTTTGGGTATTGGAGGGCGGCTGAATATCTTGGATATGAAGTTGAATGGTATGATGACGACGATGATGTAAGTAATGTAGATTTTTCAGAGTCTATTTTTATCACTGAGCATAATGTTTGTAAAAATATGCCGATCTTAGAAGACTGTGCATATTTCAATCACAACGCTGATTTGCCATTTGGATTGTCAGACAGAGATACTTCATATCGTTTAACTCACGCACGATATTTTAATTTTGTTTATTTTGCAGATCGTTGGAATCCTGCTGACAACATTATCTGGCCATCTGATGATGATCTACAAAAGATTAGTTTGCATCATTACTATCATCCAAAAACTAAAACAATTACAACCATGTGGGCAACTGATTTATTGCCAGATGAAATTGATCAAGTTGAACCTGAATTATTTGATGAGACTAAGGATAGCATATATTTTGTAGGAACTCCTAACGGTCAAAACATTATTCAGTTTAAAAATATCTGCGAACAGCACGGTAAGTATTTTAGAAATCCTGGTGGGTGGTCTGGAATCTATTCCAATTCCGCTCCAGATATTAATCAAAATATTCAGATGGTAAGAGATTCTTATATATCTGTCGATATTAGAGATTCTCCTCATTTGATTCAGGGTCGATATTATCCCTGCAGACTCTTTAAGAATATTAGTTATGGTAAATGGACTGGTTCAAATCATCCAGAAATTGCTGATGTATTTGGAGAGCATTTTACAGTAGATTCAAATTTAGAAAATCTATATGAGAAATTAGTTGAAGATTCTAGAAACTGTACAGAAGATAAGATGAGAAGTGCCATGTCTTTTATTAGAGACGGGCACACCTATGTTAGTAGATTAAAGGACATGTTTGCAATCTTATGAAAAAAGCATTAGTTACGGGCGGAGCAGGATTTATCGGGTCAAACTTAGTTGATCTATTACTTGAAAAAGATTATGAAGTGATGGTAGTTGATAATGAATCTGCCAATAGTCACGATGAATATTACTGGAATAGTAATGCTAAGAACTACAAGTTTAACGTGAGTGAGCATACTTCTACACTAACAGAAATGTGTAGAGGTTGTGATTACATTTTTCATTTAGCATCTGATGTTTCAATCCCTTATTGTATTGAAAATCCAGATAAAGCTTATTTGAATAATGTTTCAAGTCTTTGTTCAGTTTTAGAGGCAGCAAGACATGCCCGAGTAGATAAAGTTGTATTTTCTTCAACTGCTGCAATTTATGGACTGACTAATAGAGTTTGTATAGAGACCGATAGACCAGATCCTCTGAACCCATATGCTGTTTCAAAATTGTCTGGTGAATATCTGATGAAGATGTATAATGACTTATATAATGTAAAGACAGTGACTCTTAGGTATTTCAATGCTTATGGTCCTCGCCAACCCAAGAGTGGTCAGTATGCCCCTGTTATGGGAATTTTTTCTGAGCAAAAGAAAATGGGACAGTCACTAACTGTTGTTGGTGATGGGATGCAAACTAGAGATTTTGTTCATGTATCTGATATTGCTTCTGCAAATTTAACTGTTGCAGAAAAGGATGTTGAAGAATATGGGCAGATTTATAATGTTGGTACAGGTACAGCAACTTCAGTTAAAAAAATTGCCAGGATGATATCCGACGATATTATTCATCTCCCACCTAGACCTGCGGAAGCACGGCATAGTTCTGCAAACATTTCTAAAATTAAAAGAGTTTATGAGTGGCAGGCAAAGATTTTATTAGATAAATGGATTTCTGAACAATGAAGAAGGTTTTGCATTTATCACACCATTATGGGTGTATGAAAGATCATCAATATGTTTGTGATGAACTTGGATTAGATTTGACTAATAAACTTTCAATTTGGAATCAAATTATCGAAAGAGATCATTACGTCATTTCTAAAGATTATGCTAATGCAGTTTGGGAAGCTGAAATTGATTATTTCAATTTATTTGATTATGTAATAACTTCTGATACTGCTCCCCTTTCTAGAATTTTTCTTGAGAATATTAGTAAGTTCAGGGGTCAATTGATTATTTGGGTTTGTAATAGATTTAATTATGATATGCAAGGTGATGCTGATTATCACACTTTATTTGCCCAAGCAACAAAAATGGATAATGTAAAAGTTATTCCATATACTGAGTTTGAAAGAGTTTGGGCAAAGAATTTTGGTGTAGATATTACCGAAGAAGTTGTGAGACCCATTGGATATTCAATTGATACTCCACTTTCTGATGAAGAAGATTTACATTTAATTGGATTTGGTGGAGACTATGGAGATGAATTAAAGGGTGGAGATGTTCTTGTATCTCGTTATCATAATGATACAATTTTTCAGGATAGTATAAAATTATTTGATCTTTATAATTTGGTTGCAGATGTTTGTAAGTATCGAGGATACTCTGGACTTGTTGAACTTGAAAAAAAATATCAAGCATATTTTATTTTACCCGAACAATATTCCAAACTTGCTGCATTTGAGATAATGGGAATTGGTTTGCCTGTTATTCTTCCATCCGAAGAGTTGATATTTAAATTATCAAGACAACCTAATTATTGGTTTGGCAGTGGTCTTTACAAACAGACCATTGGCATTTGTGAATGGTATAATGAATACTTTGATAAGTTTGCTATTTACATTGATGATTTTTCTGAAATAGCAGATGCTTTTAATACAGTAGTTTCACATAAAGAACAAATTCGTGCTATAATGAAAAAATGCAGCCAAACACATAAGAAAAAGACCTTACAACAATGGAGGAAAATTTATAATGTCTGATGCATTAGAAAAATATAAAAAGTATATGGATGATGCCCATTGGAAATATACTACAAAAGAACAATTTGAACAATATTATGGTAGGATTCCTAAGTTCCGTTACGATACAATGAAGTATTGCTGGGAACAAGTCATTAAATATGAATTTAAAACTATTGTAGAACTTGGAACTATTCGAAGTTTTGTTGATGGAAAGTTCCCTGGATGCAATAGCGATGATATTAAGTTTTGGAAACCAGAGAATCCTGATGTGTGGGATTGGGCTGCAGGTTGTTTCACTCGTGTAATTGGTGAATTGATTCAAGGCACGGATATTGATTTTATTACTGTTGATTTAGAACCACGTCACATTAATAGGAGTAAGGTTGTTACTGAAGGTCTCGATAACATTGAACATATTGTTATGTCATCTGAAGAGTTCTTAGAACTTGGTGAAGGTAAAATTGACTTTTTATACATGGATACTGGAGATATGACTCCTATTGAACCAACTGCACAACTTCACCTGAGAGAATCTAAGATTATTGTTGAACGAGATCTAATCAGTGAAAATGGAATTATTTTGATAGATGATGTCAGAAATACAACTCCTAAAGTTTTTGCTGATGAAGAATCGGATTATGGTAAGGCAAAGTATTCAATTCCATATCTGATTGAAAACGGTTTTGATTTAATTATGGATGAGTATCAGGTTGTTCTTCAAAAGAAATGAAATTAAAAATTTTCTCTCCAGTTGTAAATTTTCCTCAGTTCTTAGAATTACAATGTATTCTTTTTAAAGAAAATTTACTTTGCGATTATCATTTTTTTGTTATTGATGATTCAAAAGACGTTAATATCAGTAATGAGTTTATGAAAATTTGTGAGATGTACGAAGCAACGTATATTAAAAATTTAAATTCAAATGTTGCTGGACCTTCTGCATCTCATGCAAATACAATTCAATATGCACTTGATAATATCATTTACAAAACATGTCTTGATGATATAGTTTTTCTTGTAGATAGTGATTGCTTCTTAATGGAAAAGTTTGATATAATTAAGTATATGGAAGATAAAATTATATCTTCATATATGCAAAGTCGTGAAGATGTTAGTTATCTTTGGCCAGGATTTACTCTATTAAATATGCCAAAGATAGTTAAAATGGAGGATATGGTGAGATTTTTTCCAGGTATGTATGGTGGGCAACTCTGTGATACGGGAGGAGAATCTTATAATTTCTTAAGTAGAAATAATATTATTCCAGAGTCCATTGAATGTATTTTTGAAGGAATGTATCGTGGACAAACTCTAATCAATATGGAAACGTTTATGGATGGAAAGTTTCTTCATTTTAGAGGAGGAACTCTCTGGGATGGGAAAGTGAATGTATTCAATCAAAAAGTTCAAATTTTAAATAATATATTGAATCATGGATAAAAATAAAGCAGTCTATAAACTTAAGGGTTTGCCTCCAATTTATTATATTAATCTTGATGGACAACCAGAGAGAGCAAATTACATGGAGAATCAGTTTAAATATTGGGAAATAGAAAATTATACACGTATCTCTGCTTATGATGGTAGAACAGATGATCTTGGTTCACTTTTAAAAGGTCGATATCCTGATATGATGAATTCAGGGGAGGTAGGATGTGTTACTTCTCACTTGAAAGCACTTAAACATTTTGTTGAAACTTCTGATTCTCCATGTGCTTTACTGATGGAGGATGATTGTGATATTTCTACAGTTTCATATTGGCCATTTAGTTGGAAAGATTTTTTTGCCAAAATTCCTTATGCTTATGACGTAGTTCAACTTGCGATTATTAATCCAGCACAGATTAATATTCCTATTCATCGTCGTTTTGTGAATGACTTTTCAACGGCGTGTTATTTGATCACTCGTCGTCACGCACAAAAATTAATTGATTTGCACGTTAGGGGTGACAAATATAAGTTAGACAATGGTGTTAAACCACGTGCCGTTGCAGATGATCTAATTTATAATTCTGGTAACACATATGCAATTCCTTTATTTCTTTATAAAATTGAATTGGGATCTACTATTCATACAGAACATTTGGACGTATTTCATAAAACAAGTTATGATGGTCTGTGGGAGTTTTGGATAAACCAGTCAAATAAGATCGATGATTGGAATCAGTTATTTGAATTAAATCCTTACTATGGAACTCTTCCACCTGGATGGGAAGGAAAATAGTAAGCATTTATACTCAAGTTATGATATCCGAACAAAGAGGGGCTTGACCCCTCTTTATTTTTGCTATATAATTATGTAACAGTTCTTCACAAAACTACAATGACTGTAACAACGAATGATCGCGGACAACAGAATATGTGGGCAACAGAACCCACCATGTATTACGAAAACTATGGGATGGATTCCCCCAATCAAGTAAAGGAGAAAACCAATGGGCGCTGGGCTATGGTCGGCATTATTGCTGGGTTCATTTCTTATGCTCTCACTGACAAGTTCTTCTTCG
>Ga0194116_10004295_pt1 | contig 16441 bp, 8 predicted proteins | sample TA2MahsurfametaG_4_FD_148617 | JGI IMG/M metagenome (GOLD analysis project Ga0194116, IMG submission 148617) | Freshwater microbial communities from Lake Tanganyika, Tanzania - TA2015008 Mahale S9 surface | ecosystem: Environmental > Aquatic > Freshwater > Lake | place: Tanzania: Lake Tanganyika...
TAATAGGCAATATGTCATCCATATTGGAGGCAAGAAAACTACTTACAAGTCCCGATGCATCAGCGTCAGAAAAAGCCTACAACCGTCTTTTTGGATCAAAGTCATTGTTGGAGGATAGATTGGCAAAACTCCTTTTGGCTCAAAAGAAAATGGAGGAAACCCCGAAGATTAATCGGGAGTTGCAAAAAAGAATTCAAGAGGAAATTGACTATGTTGTTACGAACAAAAAGTTAGCGGCTAAAGATCAGGCCGTAAACCTCACCTCAATCATTGGGTCGGAAGGGGCGGTATACAAAGTTGGTGATACCCTTGTGACCAGAGAGGATGTCAAGGAGGCATTGGTAAATAAAGAGAAAGCCAAGGAGATTGGTTTAAAGGATGACTACTCCAATTTGAGCATAAAGAATGACCTTGTGCTAGAAAATGTAGCCAAGCAGGTTGCTCCGAAAAAGGTTTTGTTTCAACAACCCGGTGTGTCCGACACACCATCGGAGGGAAAGAGGATTGTGTTTCATGGGGGCACATTGGATAAAGATGGGAATATTTATGTTTCTCCATCAAGAGAACAAGCCGCTGAATACGCGAACATGAGCAAGTCATCGGTTATGGAGTTTGAGGTTGACCCTCAAAAGATGGCTTCAGAGGAAGAGGTGCGTGATGCATTTACTAAACTTGGACTTCAATTACCAGAGGGTTACAAGCTTGATGAGATGTTTCTCTATGAGGCATTGGATACAAGGCTTGATTCGTCTTTAAAAAAAGAGGATATTAAAAAGCTGTATGACTTCCTCAAGGAGAAAGGCTACGAGGGTATATCCTTTATGGACGAGGATATCCTTGGAAAAGAAAAACAAGGTATAAGTAATTACATTGTATTTACAAAAGAGTCACTAAAGCCAATCAAGAGAGAAACACCGAAATCATCGGATGCTTCTCGTGTATTGGGTAGTATTGCAAACAACAGAGATATATTCAATAAAATTGGAAGAATTGTTGCGGAATGGGTTGATGGAGATATTGAGGTTGACCAAGAAACCGGAAATATAAAGATTACTCAAAATATTAAAGGAACGAAAGCATCTGCTCTTCCCGCATCTAAGTTGATACAATTTTTGTTTAGTGATGCCCCATTCAACACGCGGGAGTTCCAAGTTGATAAAGATTGGATTGATACAGTAGTAAGGCTTCGTGACTCTATTGTTGAAGAAACCATCAAGCAGAAGAAAGACAAAGTAAAGAGTGGAAAGAAAGTAATTGATGGAAAGACGGTAGCAGAGAATGTTTCCAAGATGGGTACATTTGGTGGTTTTCTTGAGTTTACACTAAAAAGAATAGCCCAAGAAAATTACACCGAAGAGGACGTGAGTATTGAGAGTCTTCTTGCGAATGACCCATCTCTAAAAGAGTATGTTGATGCCGGTGAATTGAGAGGGTTTACGCAAACTTTCGAGGCACAGCCGGAGGTGGTGATTCCTAAAAAATCAAGTATTAAAAATGATTTAATAAATTTAGGCTACAAGCAAGAGGATCTAAAAAATATAACATCAGTAGATGGGTTGGTGGGGTTATATAAAGTAGAGGTATTAGGGTTTACACCTAATATGCTAACCGAAAAAGAATTTGAGGGACTATATGATGTTCATGTCACGTCATTAGGCGACAAAAAACCATTGGGGTATAATGTTTTATCTAAAGGAATGAAAGAAGGGTGGACTGTTGCGCCACCAAGCCTTAAACCAAATACCTATTCCACTTATGATAAAAACTATGGCGTTGGAGATGAAGTTGTTTTAATTAGAAGAAATCACACTCTTTCAAACCCATCAAGAATTAAACCAGGATATATTCCCAAAGAATCAGAAATAAAAATTATTGACAAGGATTCAATAGTTGAGAGGGGACCTGATTTAAAACCGTACGGAATTGATTATGTAAAGCTATTTAACATAGGAAAAAACGTTCCAAATATTACAGAAAAACCCCAAGCACAGCCGCAGGGGGTTGAGGAAATACCGAAATCCAATAAAGAGGTTTCTGAAATAATCAAGCGTTTAGTTAAAGATGAACGAGATGCTTTGGAAAGCGCTTTATTTAATTGGGAGGATGCTGAGTTGATTGTTGATGGTGAAGATATTAAATTCAAAGGTTTTGTTGGAAGAGATAGACAGTTTTCTAGGGGAAAAGAAGGCGGAACTCGTTCCGTTTCTAAAAGAGATTTTCTTGAATGGTTAATGTCTGACAAACCATTTAGTGAGGAGTTTGATCAGGACCAAGAATGGGTTTCGCAAATAAATAGCTTGAGGGGATTGGTTTCAAATATTATAGGAAAACCCCAAGCACAGCCGCAGGGGGTTGAGGAGATTGCAAAGGCTTTGGAGGGGGTAAGTGTAGATTCCTTAAATAAAGCAAAAAGCAATTTTATTATAACAAAAGCGGAAAAAATTTCAGAAAAATTAGAATATTTAAACTGTGATTCTTTTTGTCATAGACTTGTAAATAATAGATTATTTAAAGAAGTATTTGACAAAGTAGACTTTAATATTAAATTTGGAGGAAAAACCGAAAAAGTTGTATCCGAATTGCAAAAAATATTAAATGTTGGTGACATTATAGCATTTGGAGGGAAGAAGAATGCAATGCACTACGCGGTTTATCTAGGCGGTGATTCTGTGTATGAAGTTGAAGGGTGGGGAGAAAAACCAAGAAAATATAGCTTGTCTAAAAATATAGATGCTTATGAAGGTTTAAATAACATCTACAGGGACAACGAATTAAATAAAGAAATCTCCGAAGCCTACGTCCAAGCCAAAGCAGACGGCTCTAATCCTGAATTGGTAAAGGCGGTAGACGGGTTATTGGGCGAGCAACAAACCCCTGAGCAACAACCACAGGTAGGGAGTCTACCTATTGTATCATCCAATGGCGATGTTATTGATGGATATAACCGCATATTGCAGGCGGTAATTGACGGAAAAGACACAATTAAGGTTCTCAAGGGAATCTCTAAAAAACCTATACCAAAAAGAAAAACACCAAAGCAGATTATAACAGAGGCCGGTCAAAAAGTCGGTATTACTGCGAAGAATATGCTTGACCTGTACAATGTGAACAGGGATGTATTTGGTTTAAGTGTAAGTCAATCTATAGCCAATGCTATTGTGATGGATCGGATGATTGGGGCTATGGCGCAGAGAAAAGGAGTATCAAAGGCAGAAATCTTTTCAAGCATTTCCTTTAAAAAGGTGGATGAAGAGTACATCAAAACACTTTCCGGTGATGCGAAAAAGCTATTTCAAATTGCTGGCAAAAGCGCTATTAAACTAGGGCCTCAAGTAGCTGCTAATTTTGATATGGCCAAAAAAATGGCGGCAGAAAATACTGTCCAAAAATTAAGAAACCCAAATGATCCACCAAAGTATTCTGCCTTAGAAATTAAAGAGCAAACAGGTTGGGAATTTGATGAAGTTCAAGGTCAATGGAATTATGAGATAGACTACGGAACTGTAAAAGATATATCTAAAGACAATGAACTATGGCAACCCCTTGTTATAAAAGGGTATTCGGCCAAAGGAATGGACAAGTATCATCCATTTTTAGACGCGAATTACAAAACGACAAATGAACTAGGTGGCGTAAAAGGTGTATTATCGGATTTTATAGATAATGAAGAGTTATTTGAAACCTATCCCGGTCTTAGGAATATGTCTACTAGAATTCTTTTGAATTTTTCAGAAACCGTTAGAAGTGATGGCAATGGAGGATTTGGTGTTCCAGCATATAGAGAGGCAATCATCCAAAGGCAATTTGAGGGGTCAATGAATGATACTTTTATTAGAATAAATGTTCCACCATTACCATTGGATTGGACTCCGCAACAAAGAATTGATTTTTTAAAGGACTTTTTTTCCCAAGATGAGGTTAAAGAAAACCTTAAAGGGATACTTAATCACGAAATACAGCACCACATTCAACGTGAAGAGGGCTTTAAAAAGGGGTCAATGCCAGATAGTATATATAGGGGTAATGGTATTAAAAAACTTGCATTTAGACAGGGAAGAGCAGTAAATTTTACCCCCAATCAATTGATATTCATTAAGGCAACTGAACTTGCCGACTTATTGAGTATGATGAAAAATATGGGACAAAGCTTTCTTCAATCTTCAAATGAAAATAAATTAGATACATTGGCTGATCTTATGGATCAAGGAATGAAAAATGCACTTAATGAATTGAAAATTGCAGCGAGTCCTCTTGATGTAAATGCACTGCTTGAAAACCGTATCAGTTATTCTGATTTATTGCTACAACTTGGAAAGAACGCGGATGATGTAAGAGAGCTAGTAGATAAAGTAAAGCATGTTGAAATAGCGCAAAAACTACTAAAAAATATCTACAATGATATTAAACCAAATGAAGACCTAACTTCATTTATGGAAAAACTACGAGGAAGATATCTTGGCGAATTGTACCGAAGAAACGTTATACCATTTGAAGTGTATTACAATGTGCTTGGCGAGGTACAGGCGAGAACCGCTGAAGAAAGAGGAAGGGTTGATAGTGACATAAGAAAAAGAACTCTTGTTTCCGAAACATTGGCTGGTGCCTCTATGGCCACAAGGCTTGGGTTTGCTTTTCCTGGAACATTAAAATATCAAGGACCTCAAGGGGCGGTAGCTATTGGGCATGACGCAAGTGCTGTCATCTTCGCGATAACCAACCCCAATGTAACCACTCCACTCCACGAACTTGCTCACGTCTTTGAAAACTATTTATCTCCTGAAGAGCGCAAGGCCGTAATGAATAGCGCTGGTACTCCGAATGAATGGAATGTGCAAACGAGTGAATATTTCGCGAGAGGCTTTGAGAGGTATTTAGCCGAAGGTATTGCTCCATCAAAAATATTAAAGAAATTATTTGATGCATTTAAGTCTTGGCTAACCAGCATATACAATGGTATTGTGGGTTCTGAAATTGATGTACAGTTGAATGAGTCTATGAGGGCGATATATGACTCAATGCTTGGCTTTGAAAGAGATAAGCAAACGGTAGTATCGCTTTTTTCTGGGGGAGGGACGATGGAGGCTGCATTTAACGGGAAAATAAAATCTGGTTTAGCGGTTGAGTTTTCTCCCGAATACATTGCCGTTTACAACGAGGCATTCGGAAAGACATATACAGCAAGAGATGTAAATGATATAACGCCAGAGGAGGTAAAAGCTGCAAATCCCACTTTATTTCATGCATCTCCAGTATGCAAAAACTACTCAAAAGCAAAACTGCAAACGCAAAGAGGAACTACTGACCTTGATATGCGTTCTGCAAGATCAGTTGCTAAAATTATTTTAGGGGCAAAGCCTCCGATTGTGACTATTGAAAACGTTGCTGCCTATAAGGGGGATGTTCCATACAACATCATTATTGACGCGCTTAAAGAGGCAGGGTATAAATTTGATGAATACATCATTGATGTGGCCGACTTTGGCGCTGTTCAAACGAGAAAAAGAGTATTAGTGAGAGCGGTATTGGAAGGCGACCTTCCTCCTCTTCCTGATAAAATAGGCCCTAAAGATTGGTATAGCGCCATTGAAGATTTAATTGATGATGCACCAAAATTTGTTTATAGCCCACAAAGCAAGAAGCCAAAGGGGATGAGTGACTATGATTATTTTTGGAATAGTGAGCTTGGTAAAAAGACACAAAAAAGAATAAACACCGCATATAACAGGGGACGGCGTGGGCAAAAAGCGAATAGGGGTCAAATACAAATTTGGAAGAATTCGCTGCCAATAATCGTTTTAGGGGAAGGCATACATGGGCCAATGGTTGCTAATTCAGGAGGTCCATCCCCCACGCTTGTTAGTTCATCCAATCAAGCATCTTTTATTGTTCTCCCAGAAACAAAAGAACTAATACAACTTACGCCTAGGATGATGGCGAGAATAATGGATCTTCCTGATACATATAAAGTACCCGATAACTACAAGACCGCAAAAGAGGTTTTGGGTAATGGTATGAGTGGTGTATTAACAAGAAACTTTATTATGCCTTTGGTATTTGGGAATTCCGTTGAGCTAGTAAAGAACCCGTACCTATTATTTCAAGACCCCCAAGCAAAGCAAAATACATTTGAGGAACACGGGACTATGCTTAATGTAGATCCCAATCTACCCATAACCGCCGGCTCAAATCTGCCACCAACCGTCAAAGAGGCAACATCAACAACGGATGCGGAATACTACCCCGAATACCGTGTGTCCGACATACTTAATGAGAGCCACAGTCCTACCTCTGCATTCATCAATCTGATTGCGAAATTGGCGGGAGGGATCATTACCGTAGGGAGTAAATCAAATGAAGAAATTGATGTAGAAAGTGAACCAACTGAAAGTGGAGAAACTAAAACATTTAGAATTCCATTTGAAGATGAAAAAACGGCTCAAGAAATAGAAACACTTCAAGCGGAGTACAAGAGATTAGATGATGATGAAAGTATTTCAGCAAAAGAAAAAGCAGACGGAAGAAAGAAAGTTTTAGAAAACTTAAATGTTCTTGCTAAAAAATATATGGGAGAGTTAGTCAAAAAGATGACTCTTAATATTCTTGCCCTATATGATACATTAACTCCAGAATTTATTGAAAGAGCAAGAAATTGGTACGCTGGAGCCAATAGGGTAGCTAGCACAATGGCCTCTAAATATGGTCTATCTATAGAGCAAACAGCGGGTATACTTGCTGTATTTAGCCCAAAAACCGAATGGTTCACGAATGTATCTCACGCTGAAAGGTTAATAGACATCGTAAAGAACTACTCCGATGTCAAGGTTGATAAGAGTTATGTTGAAAAAGTGAGGAATAAGATTAAAGAAATAAGGAAAAAAGACAAACTACCGGATGCCGATAATAAATTTTTAGAATTGCTTTCAAACGCTGTGTCCAATTATCCCGGAGGCATTTCCATTAATGAAATGAGCAATATCGGATTGGACGAGTCGGTACAAGGATTATTGGTTCGTGCAATAATGACGATTAATTTCCCAAAAACACTTGCCGAAACATATCCAGAAGGTAACCTATTTGGAAAGGCGGCAAAAGCATATGCCGAATCATCTTACAAGACAATGGGTTCGGCAATTAGGATTTTTAGGGATGGTAGTCTAAATATGATTAGTGAGGAAATTGGCGCGGCAAATAAGGTGAGAAATTTTTACAACAATATTGTAGATCCATTTTCTCCAGTGCCCTACGTGACGGGTGATACCCACGCAATTGCTGCTGCATTTGGTATGCCATTGGGGGCGAATGATGCACAAGCCCTTGGGGTATTCCAAAAGGGAGTATCTCCAATGTACACGATGCTAAAAGAGGCATACATCGCAGCGACTGAAGTGGTCAACCAAAGAAATGGAACGAATTTCTTGCCGAGAGAAATGCAGTCTATAATATGGGAGGCTGTTAGAATGGGGATGAATGCGCTATCCACAAAAGAAAGAGAGAAATTAAGAGAAGAGATAAACAAAAACTTAAAAGAAAATATATATGAAAAAACAAGAAGACTACTCGCCAAATTTGGAGGAAAAGGAATTAGAACCCGAAACCCAGCTTGGGGGGGACCAGGTTTCTCTGTCCAGGTTTCTAAACTTTTGTCGGCAAGTAAAGAAGAAGCCAACGAAAGATCTAGCCATGTTATGGATGTATGGAGACAATTACGAGGAGGGCGTGGAGGAAGACTCACCACCGCCTTGGATGGAAAAATTAGAAAAAGCCTAAACAATTTTTATGCATCCATTCTTGCCTCAAGGGGAAATATTAAGAATTCAATAGCATTAATGCGATTCTTGAATAGGTCATTTCCGGGTGTTTCAGTATTTGTTGATAAGGCATCCTTTGAGGCCGTGATGAAAGAGCCTAAAACAAGAAAATTCTTAAATAAGAATCGGAAAGAAATTTATGGGGTAACCTTAAATGGTAGAATCTATATCAACCCAGACGCATTTACAAGCGATGTACAATTGATGGAAACCATGATACATGAGTTTGGCCATATTTGGGTGAACTATATCAAGGTCAACAATCGCGAACTATACGATCAAGGTGTTAGGTTAGCAAAAGAGGCGTACCCTGAAATATACAGGACAGAGTTGCTTAAAAATAGAAACAACAAAGAGAGAGCTATAGATGAGGTTTTGGCTAAATTGATAGGAGAAAAGGGTCAGTTAGAAGGAAAGAGAATACGAAAAGAAATTGCCGGGGACGCAAAAAAAGAAGAACCAGCAAGCGGCTTTATCAATTGGCTAAATAAAATGTGGGAGTATGTTCGTAAAGAGTTCAAAAGCCTACGAGGGTTGAGTGTAGAAAAGATTCAAGACATCACTCTAACCGAGTTCATTGATGGAGCTTTGTTTGACCTATTTAGTGGAGAGCCAGTACCTCAAAGTCAATTAGCATTTGAGAATAGCCTGGTTCAAGAACCTCAATTTAATTCATCCACGTCAATGTTTGATTTAATAAATCAAGCAAGAAACGATGGTTATAGGGACGCTGAAATAAGAAGAGTGCTTGAGGTTAATGGATTCTCTGCAACGGATATCAACGAGGCGCTCCAATTGTATCTAGATGTCGCTACAATTATGCCCTCGTCTTTTGGGCAAGTACCCGGAGGCGCACTTGCAGGTCAAAGAATGTATGAGTCGTTGATGGCTGATATTCAAGCATACGCAAGGACTGGTGTCAAGTCGGCTCAAGTAAGGGAGTATGCATTGAATAAACTAAAAGACCAGCAATTATTCAAAGACTCCACGGAGTTTCAAAAGATGGCGATGATGGTTGACTTGGACAAGTCTGTAAACATCGGGGCGAACAAAGCCATTGCCACACAAATGAAAAAAATTCGTGCAGCTATTGCTGGTATTAGGAAAGGTAAGTCCGTGATGAGTTCCATTCAAAGGCAGTTAATTGCATTTATAAGGACAAGTCTCCCAAAGACAGCATATGAGAAAAAAGATGTAGTTGATTTAATTAGGAAAATACAGGCTCTTGATTTAAACAATATTGATCAAATAAAGAGGGAGGTATTTGACTATGTCACAAGGTTTAGGGTAAGGGATGAGAAGCAAAGGCTTGAAAAGCTGCTCAATACTAAGTTGGCTAAACTAGAGGGGTCAAGGCTCAAGGGAACAATGAGTGTTGCTTTTCAGGAGAGATTCAAGAAATTGAAGTCTAACCTTATGGGTGAAGAAGATGCAATGACAAATCCATCCGCGGTTGAAACTAAGATAAATGAGCTTAGTGATTCTTTCAACAATCTTGTAAACCTGCCTTGGACTCCAGAACTATTGGCGGAGTTAGAGGATTTGCAGTTTGCTATGCAATACAACTCCACGTTATTGCTTGATGATGAAAACCCAAGCAAACTCACATCACTCGAAGAGCTTATAGATAAGGTTGATGCATTAGTAACTGCTGAAAGGTCATCCTTTAAGGATTATTTGATGGAGGAGTCAAGGAGATACAATATGATGAAAAACTATCTATTGTATGATATTACCGGCGGTGACTTTGAAGTTGATTTTAATGATAAGGAATCCGTAGCAAACACAGAAGCCGTTTTAAGTAACGAGGGAAAGGCCAAGGATGAAAAGAAAAGAAATTTCTTTATTCAAGGAATACGCAATGTTCTTGACTTGTTTAATGCGATGATACTTCAATCAGAAGACCTTGACTCGGTTCTTGAAAGAATATCAAAAGCAACCGGGCAACTATTCGGTGGTATAGCAAGAGAGGTAATAGGAGAAAGGATTGATGACTCTAGAAATACCTACGATGCATTAAGGCTTCAAGTAGAGAAAACATTAAAGGAGAACGCGAAAAGAATATTCGGTAAGAATTATCGAGAAATAATGGATAAGAATAGCAAGAAGACTGTTGAAATAAGTTTGACGAATACCTATCCTGCAAAGCAATTGAGTTTTAGCCAAAATGAAATATACTATTACTATAACCTATACAAAGACCCCGCAAACCATCCGAGTTTTAAGACAATGTTCGGCGACAATTATGCTGATGTAATGGATCAACTTATTTCAGAACTCACACCTGAAGTAAAGGCATGGGCAGATTGGCAGGTTGATGAGTTTTATCCATCAATGTACCCTACATACAATGAGGTTTATAAGGCTATATACAGGACGGATATGCCTTGGAATGCACACTATGCAGGAAGAATATTTAGAGATGGAGATGTTGATTTCTCAACCATTAACTTCTTGCATGATGCAAAGGGGTTCAAGACTATGACGGGGGGACAGTCAACCAAGGCGAGAATTAAGACAACATCTAGTATTAGGCAGATGGATGGCGACTATGTATTGAGGTCATACCTAAAGGATATGAATTTCTTCGCGGCATTCGGGGAAACATTTAGGGACTTATATAAAGTTCTAAATAACCCATTAATACAAAAGGCTATGGATGTTCGTATCGGAAAAGATATTAGAATGTATTTGGGGTTACAGGCTGGCGTAAATAATCAAGGACTTCTTGATATTATTCTCACGAATGGAACAAATAGAAGTAATGAGCCAGCCATATTTTCTAAAATGATTAGAGGATATGTTTTCGCCAAACTAGCGGCTCAAGTCAAGATATTTATTTACCAAGCAGCAAGCTTTGTGAATTTCACAATGTTTATTGGGTATAGGAATTATGTTAAATATTCTGCTATAGCATTCGGAAACCTTACCTTGGGAAGGAAAAGTAATGCTTATTCTTTGTTCAAGGAGATGACTGAAAACTCTCCCTATTTACAACTTAGGGGAGAAACGCAAAGCATAATTGATTTAATGTCTGGATTCAATGGAGAACAGGCGCAAAAGTCAAAGTCTTTACTTGATATGGTAACGGAGGGTACTGTGGGTCACGCGTTAATGTTCTTGCTTAGAAATGGAGATAGGGCAGGTATAGCTGGTTCTATTCCTAATTACTTATACTATAAAACCCAATATGCCAAAAATTATGGTGTTGAAATTGATAGCCAAGAGGCCATAGATTACGCAATAAAAAGGGTGACCAAGGAAATAAAAAAGGTTGCTCAAGATAATGAGGCCGAAAACAAATCATTGATGCAGGCGGCTGGTTCTACGCTTGCTAAAGGTCTTTACCTTTTCGCATCACAACCATTACAGATACTCCGTATGGAGATTAGATCCATTAGGAATATCTATAGGCATTTAGCAAATATCCAAAAAGCAGAAGACCAAAGAGGGGTAAAGGGTACACTCCTTGAAAACGCAAGAGTTTTTGTGACATCACATTTCGTGATACCTGTGTTTTTTCAGTTTTTGGCTATGGGGTTGCCGGGTATTGCAAGGGATTGGGATGACGATGACGATGAGGAATTAGGATTTGCAGCCCTTATCGGTAACCTCAACCAAATACTTCTTTTGGGACAATTTTTGGATACGTTTAAAGATAGGGTGCTAGGCAGACCTTGGGCGGATGAAGGGGATACTCCCCCTCCTTATAAAATTGTGGTTAATTTAGCGATTCATACACACGATGCATTTACATTGGAAGACAAGGACAAAAGACTTGAGGCTCAAATAAAACTTTCCATACAATTGGCCGAACTTTACGGTGTACCCGCAGGAACAATGCTTCGTATGTTCAAGAATTTTGAAGAACTTATAAAAGGACCAAAAGATTTTGGAGAGGCATTCCTTCGTTTAGGTAACTGGGGAGAAAGACAAATTACTGGTGATCCAAAGAAGAAGAAGAACAACCCTTATTCTCCAAGCCCATCTTCTAAACGCGAAAGGGATGACAACCCTTATTCTCCAAGCCCATCTTCTAAACGTAAAAAAAATGATGATAACCCTTACGCCCCGTAAAAATGAAAAACTTTGAGGTTACCAGAAAATCCAGAAACATTCATGTTATTGATTGTTTTGACAAGTCGCAAAAGTTCCTTTTAGTGAGCGATATCCATTGGGATAATCCACACTGTGTAAGAAAACTAATAAAGAACCACCTTGATGAAGCTATTAAAGAAAATGCAATCATCGTAATAAATGGGGACCTCTTCTGTTGTATGCAAGGAAAAGGAGATCCACGAAGGTGTAAGTCTGATATACGGCCGGAGCATAACACCAAGAGGTACATCGATGCAATTATCAATACGGCAGTTGAATGGTTTACACCGTACGCAAAAAACATCGCACTCATTGGGTATGGAAATCACGAAACCGGAGTAATTAGGAATGTAGAAACCGATATCATTGAGCGCTTTGTTGAGAAACTAAACACGGTTGCTAGGTCAGATGTAAATGCTGGTGGATACGGGGGAACAATGCATGTTAACTTAATGGAGAAAAACGGAAATGCTTACTCTTTCGTTACCCATTATTATCATGGATCAGGTGGTGGAGGGCCTGTTACGCGCGGAGTAATTGCAGATCAAAGAATGCTTGCTATGAGTGAAAATTATGATCTTATTTGGCAGGGTCACGTTCACGAGTTGTATCATCATATCAATCCAGTACATAGATACGACAGGATCTCCAAGAATATTTCAATGAGATACGTGCATCAATTAAGGACGGCTACTTATAAAGAGGAATGGGATGGTGGATATGACGGATTCCATGTTGAGCGTGGAAGACCCCCAAAGCCATTGGGGGGGTATTGGATGAATCTCACCATTAGGAGAGATAATGAAAATGGCTACAACAGATATGTTGATGCGGAATTCTTAACCTGTACCCGGTACTATTAGTGTGTCCAACACACAAATCATATCATTGAAGTAAGGTTTGACCTTGCTTTCGTGCTATGAAAAGTAAAGTTATGCCTTAACTAATTCATAGTTTTAGTAAAGATATTACCTAACAAATCATTCAAAAAGTACCCTATCGGGGTTAATGAATGATAAATCAGTCATATTCGTAACCTATCGGGTATAAATTCCAAATATGGATAAATTTCTCCATAAAAGGAAACCAATTCGTGCATTTTGGTGTAAATTTTCCACTAATTGGCACTTAATCGGTGTAAATTTTCCACTAACTCCCATCACCATCAATAACCTCTGGATTTATAGGCTTGGGACATTCACATTGCCCGGTTGCTTCACATATCCTGCATTTCATCGGTTAAAGAATTTGATAATTGCTTTAGTTCTCTAATTAGTTGTTTAATTACCTTTTTAGACTCCTCTTTATCCTCATCAATAAAAGCCTCGTATAGTTCAGTCATAAGTCTATACAGGGAATCCATTATATGATTCACATGAATAACCCTGCTTGACTCCTTTTTCATAGGTATATAGGTATAATTTTTTTCTTTAAGTCAACAAAGCGTGATGCGGCTTTTTCAGAAACATACAATCCTTTTGACTTTTCACCATCAAAGATAGTATAATAAACTTTCTGTTTTGAAGAACCATCCTCCTCCCTTAAAAGGGAAATCTTTGCCGATATAGATGAGGTTAAATCCATAATCCTACGATCATACTCCATCATAGACTGAATGGCTTTTACACCATACAGCACAGTAGTATGGTCGGACACAGGGAATATATTGACTATCTCCTTGTATGTCATAAATGTGACCTCCCTCACCATATACATAGCAATCTGTCTAGCCTCTACATACTTTCTTTTCCTATACCCCTTTTGGGTAAAGCACTCTATGGGAACATCAAGTTCCTCTGCAATAGCATTGAAAATAATATCAATCATTTCGGTAGATTTCGGTTTTGAGTCCATGTTCTTCAAGTTCTTTAATTCTATATTTTTGAATTTCCGATAGCCTCCCCGTGGGGGTTTTGATTTCACTGAATAGCACATCCGATCCTTTAGGTATGGCAATTAGGTCAGGTATACCATTCTTATTGGTCTTCATCAACTTAATGACATAGTACCCTTGTGCCTCTAATTGTTTTATCCTCTTGGATTGTATCTGTTGCTCGTTCATAAAAAGAAATCCCTTTTGAAATGGCTCAATGTGTAGTCTTTCTTTTTTATTACAGATGAATATATTCTTTTTTCTATCCCCTCGGTTGAGAATACCCAATAGACTTTGTTGTTTAGCCTATCAACCGTAGTCATCCTATCTCTTGACTGCCAATAGGATGTTGCACTAAAGTCAATGTTGTAATAAACCAAAGCATCAGCCTCTCGCAAAGATATCCCCTCTCTACCGGAAAGTATTTGTAATGCTATGGTTTTTTCTTGATTTGCATTAAACTCTTCAACATCCGCTGTCAATGTGTGTCCGAACACACTAAAAAGCGCATCATATTCGGCTTTGAATTTATAGAATATGGCAATCTTTTTACCCTTAAAGTAATCACGGATAAATGTCGCCTTATCATTGTTGAGGACGAATGATTTTCCATTCTCCAAAATCACAGTACCCGAACATATTTGATGAACCTTGCTCATATACTTTGACGCGGTATCACAAAGAATAGCGCCCGAATCAAGCATCGCTACTTTGTTTTTCTTTAGTGCGGCAAGCAATCTGCTTGTTTCATTTGACATATCACAAGTAAGCACATGTTCCGTGATTACCGAGTTGAATCCAGCTTCTTCTTGCGTGTACGGTATGGTGTAGGGGGACATATGATCAATAACCGTGCTTGATGCATCTGAATAATCCTTGATGTTGTACCCATTTATTTTTTTCTCCGTTATCCTACAAAAAGCATTTGCAAATGAATAGAAATTTTTGTAAGACCTAAAGGGGTTGTTTTGTATATAAAATACTTGATGGTACATTTGAGCGTAAGACTCTGGCGTTGGAGTTCCCGATAAAAGAATCACAAATGACCTGCACCTTCTTACCAACGATGCAACATCTTTGGCTCTCTTGCTCGGCTTTGGGAATGCTCCAAGACTATGAGCCTCATCGCACACAACTACGTCCCAGCATTTCTTTTCCGTGACCTTGTGAAGCGACTCATAATTGATAACAACAACATCAAGGCTCGGAGAAGCAAATCCCTCAATGTCCTTTATAATATCCGTAATAGCCTTTTTTTTGGTTATAAAAAGGACATTAAGTTTATTTCCGAGTTGAGCAGATAGCTTTTGACATGCAGCCATTGATGTAAGAGTCTTGCCGGTGCGAACCTGCATAGACAAATACAGAAACCCCGCTCTCCCCAGTATTTGAGCCCCCTTATCGGATATTTTTTCTTGATAATCTCTTAGGGTAATCATGCAAATCCAAAATAAGTAAAGACATCAATACCATCAAGATATGTACTGTTCCCCTGCCAAATCACCTTTCTCATAGATATGGTATATCCATAAATAACCTCAACCTCTTCTAACGAGTCATTAAATGTGTAGTTAATTTTCGGCATATTTTATTTTTATTCCGTATTGAATTACAAAAACACTCGTTTCTAAAACAGCATCAATGTGGGTCAAGTGAGCCACTGATTGAAAGTGCATAATACAAAAATCTCTCCATTGATAGAATTGATCTTCGGTCATTTCATATTTCCTTTGCCAATCCGAGTCATCAATAATCGCTTCGTGCGTTACATTATATCCGGCTATACGAAATAACTCATCAATGCATTCAAGTTTTGCTTTTGCTATTTTTTCTTCTTTGTTGTTTTCCATTTTACATCATTTACTAATTTACCACAATAAGGACAGTATGCTCCCCCCTTAATATCAATCATTGGTTGACTAGCCTCATGTTGCACGAGCCCGTGTGTTGAGCAATTTCCGATATACTTTTTCATTTTGTTAATTCTTCAATGTAACTAATTCTTGTTCCAATCCAATGCATAACATTTACTGCCATACTATTGCCGCAAGCCTTGTATCTCGGTCCATCCGGGCATTGGTCGGCAGGCTTGTTGCGGTATGGGATGCGAGTCCAGTCATCGGGAAACCCTTGCAGGCGTTCGCACTCCTTGGGTGTTAGCCTTCGGATAGCCATTGTCTGTAAAAGCGCAGGAGTTTGACATCGCTGAAGTTGAGCGGTGTCTTTGAGGTCAAGACCCCTTGCATCCCCACCTGATTGCCAATCAAATACTTGAGGGGAGGCGATTGCGTGTGGCCCTCTAGCTACAAGTGATGACATTGTTTGCCCTTCCTCAATCCTTGGCTCATATTGTGCATTCGGTCCTTGGTTAAAAGCGGCTCGGTCAATGATGGTAGGAAGCAACACCGCTCCAACATAATTTGAATCAGACCTTGCTGCCGTAATTGTCATTGAGGTCTTTTCATTAACGGTGTGTGCATAGGTGTCCACGGCAATGCAAGGCCCACTCATCTTTGCGAGGTCGGTCTTCAATGTCCCCGTTTTCTCAACATCTACTTGAGTAGTACGCCAGTCCACGGCAATGGGTTGAGCGACTGGCACTAAATGTTCAGTTTCATTATAAGGCGCCCATCCCGATGAACCCTGCATTTTTGCTGTAATC
>Ga0194116_10004298_pt1 | contig 16435 bp, 12 predicted proteins | sample TA2MahsurfametaG_4_FD_148617 | JGI IMG/M metagenome (GOLD analysis project Ga0194116, IMG submission 148617) | Freshwater microbial communities from Lake Tanganyika, Tanzania - TA2015008 Mahale S9 surface | ecosystem: Environmental > Aquatic > Freshwater > Lake | place: Tanzania: Lake...
GTCAAAACCAATTTTTCTGATGGAAGTATTTCCGCCAGGCACATAACCCGTATAAGGCTCTTGTATGTGTTCTACGTAGCCATAGCTGCTAGAGAGTATAGGGCCAAATTGCTGCCAAACCAAGTCGTTGACGGGCTTAAGGCCAACAGATTTTTTAAGTGGGTCTGACTGAAAAGTAGCAATGTACTTGTCGAAGTCTCTCTCGGGTGGCTGTCTTTTCAGCTTTGACGACATTATCTAGTTAGACCTCCAAAGGCGATAGAATCTACACCTTGCACAGAATCATTATACGCAAAACCTGTCGCACCTGAAAATTCATTTTGTCTTAGATACGTTGAGCCAAGTTTTGGCAACTTCTTAACGACGGCGAGCATGTCGCTGTCATATGCTCGAGTTGATTCAAGTGTATCGCCTCTGGCATTTACAGCGTCTTTAAATGGCGACAAATAATTCGTATCAGTCATAAAATAAGGTAGAGATGGACCAACTTCTACTCTAGAAGTTCCTGTATCGTTGGTCATAGTTAGCGCATCTGCTGCATCAAGAAATGGTTCATTATTTCGATGATTTGGCAAAAATTCGTGCATATTTTCTACTAAATCACTCTGTTTTTTTTGCAAAGAGTCGCTGTTAGAAAAATTTGCCTTGATACCTTGCGGTTCAACAGGAAAATATATGCTAAAATGAGAAATGATTGGTCTAATAGGAAAAGGCTCTATGATGCCGTTTAAGATGTAATTTTCTTTTTGATTTGCATCAGCGGTTACTATGGGAAAAGTAATAACTTGTTCTACAAGCTTATCGGCACCTTGTGCGCCTATAAATTCAATTGGGTTAAATAGATTTAATTCTTGAAAAAAATTATTGCCCGTATTATTGTTGTCTTCATTTGTTCCAAAGCAAACAGGATTGACAATATGCCCCGGCGTCCCTGCCAAAATTTTATAAAATCCTGCGCTCCATTGTTTTAGATCTTTTAACTCAATACCTTGCCTAAACTTGTCTAGACTTGCGCTAGTCAAATATCCTGTTTTTGAAGCTCTTGTTTTTCTTGAAGATATGCCAAAAAATTGGGTTATTGAATTTGAACCTGACAAAGTTCTGGGCGCAGAACGATCAATAAATCTTCTATCAAATAGTAATTCAGCCTGTCTTGAGGTTATTAAGTAATCTTGATCTGCATCAATGACGACATAGGTCACAGCATTAGACAGTGTGCTGTCATACGCATTGTTTTGTGCCCACTGACCATTATTAATATCGTTCGCTGGAACTGCTTGTTGATCTGGCAAAGTATGCTCCTAGTATTTTTTTAATTCGCCGACTATTTGCTGCAATAATAATTTATCAGCTTTAATTTTTTGTTTATCACCCAAATAATTTTCACTGTGCCAAAATTCTCTTTTGTGTCTTTCAAGCATATGAGATTCTATTACGAAGTTTGTGCCTTTAAATCTAGTCTTACCTGGCACTAGCTGATCTATAAAAGTTGACACCGAGTTATCGAACCATCTATAAAATTCTAAAAATTTTCTAAAATTGATGTTGTCGTCTAGTCTGTTAAAGTAAACGTCTCTCATAACCTCAAGACCAGAATAGTCAGGTGAAAACATATTTTCAGGTTTGCCTAACACGTCACTAAGAATATCAAAATCTGAAAACATATTGACCATATCTCTATCTAGAGCATCAGCTAAAGAAAATTCTATAGACAATCTAAGATCATCTTGCGGTTCTTCTCGCGCGAAGCCTTCATTGGATGAATATGCAGGGCCCAAGATAGCCCAAGAATTTTCAGTTAAATTTTCTACCTCTGTGACGCCTCTGATTCTAATTTTTTCAGAAGTTGAAGCTTCATCAATTTTTGGAGTTAAAAAACTGTAGCCCATGACATCACCAGTCACAACAGACGAGGATCCAGATCCAAATAATGAACCCGACATAACTTTGTTGTTGTAGCTATGATCTACAAATATGATATTTCCGTCTAAATCAGCATTTCTCTCTAGCTGCTTTGAAAATGTATCCATCCTTAACTTCTCAAAAGACCCAGTAACATTTGTTGTAAAGTTCCAGTTAATTCGAGGGTCAGCAACACCGACTGATTTAAAGTTTCTAACGTGCTCTTTCCATTCTTTGTTATTAATAAACTTTGACCAGAATCTAAGACTTGATGCCAAACCACTAAAAGCTGTTGTCCTCGCTTCATTGTCAACTTCTGATGTATTGTTTAGAAATGGATAAAGTATCGAAGTATTGAAAGTTTGTCCTTCGCCAATTGCGACATACGAGCCTGATGCGTTATAAGAACCTGTTACGACTTCAAAAACATTGTCTTCTGTAGAATATTTTTCATAGAAAAATTCTGAAGTCGTGTATAATTCGTCTATGTCACCGTAATTGGACTTTCCAGCTCTTAGGTAATAACTTGATGAAAGATAGTCCGAACCAAAATTATCAGATCGCTTTCTTGAAAGTGAGACATTCCATCGCTCACCGTCAAAAATACCAGACCCAGATAGATCTATTGTTAAAGAAAGCGTAGGAGAAGAAGCGCTTGTTCCCGGTCTTATGAATGCCTTTAATTTTGCTGGTGTTGTTATTGTTTTTTTAGTTGCTACGACGTTGGCAACTAATCCTGGCTTTGCTGCCGTCTCACTTCCTGTCACAACTAAGCGCATTAAAGATTGTGGTGCCGTTCCTATTAAGTCTGATTTATAAGGTGGAAATTTGTAAAGACATTCTATTGACCAAGATCCTGATGTAAAGAGGCCATCTGAGGGATTAGACGTTCCGATTATCTTTCCATCTGATTTGACGAATTGACCTGCCGGGGTCGGATAACCTGGCTCTACTCGAGAGCCCGACATTGGTGAAGATATAGCAATAGAAGATCCGCTAACAAAATCTACAACTGCTATGGGCTCGATCTTCTTGGAACGAGCCACACCAAGCATCTTAGTTGTTTGACCACCGTACTCTCTAATTCTTATGCTGTTGTCAGGATCTACACCCACAGATCGTAAGAAGGATTTTATGCTGTGAAGAGTACCCTTAGACCTAATAAAGTCATTGATATTTAAAATTATTCTTCTTAAGATTCTTGCGCCAACAGTCTTAAAAGCTAGACCGTGACTGTATGTATTTTCTGTATTGTCATCTTCAGTATATTTGTCAAATGAAGAATTATTGAAAAAACCCGGTAGATAAAAGCCATAATTTTTGATTATATCATTGAGAAAATTATCTGGTACTGTATCGATCAGATCATAATCTACAGTTTTTAGAGTGCCAAATGAGTCAACATAAAGTTTTATATCATCAAAAAATTTCGACCAGATGTAAAGGAAGGTTAGTATTAAATGCGTTGACCCTATCACTCCCTCGCCAGGAATTCCTGTACCCCCATAAGAATTACCTATATTACCTTTTTCGTTGATAAATCCATCTTCAAAGGCACCTTCTAATAAATAATGCTTTGGTATTAGCTTAACAATTAAGTTTGGATTTGCTGCGTCATACTGGCTTGCTGAAAGAAGGAGTCTGGCATTAAGATTTTTGAGTTCTTGATAAGCTGGAAATAAGACTATAGTAAAGTCTTTTTTTTCATTTTTTATTGGGCTGTAACTGTCTGAGGATACATTTACTCTGAGTGAGCCTGTAAAATTATTTATAGTTGCGTGAAGTGAATTACCAGAGCTATCTAGAACTATCTTGTCTACTGAAGTTAATTGATTTGAATTTGAAAGTGGCGGTGGTGGCTCATTAAACCTGTAATAGAGCTTTAAATCGGACGTAGAATATATGCCTTTGTTTGCATATAATTTTTGTTTATCTTCGCTTCTTACACCATGAAAGAATCGTAATTCATCAAGCGTTCCACTGAATGTTTGAGTAGGTGTAACAATTGTATTACCTACATAAAAAGCACTTCCTGTACCAATTAAAAAATTTGAAGCGTCTATGTCAAGCTTGCCTGCAGGTACTGGTGTTGACTGTGACATTCTCTTTTCATTAACAAAAAATTCTAAATTAACTTCAGGATTGTTTTTTTCTCTATTAAAAATTACACAGATGTGATTGTAGATGCCCTTGTTTAAGATAGCAGTCGTGTCGGATCTCACAGAGCCAGAGCTTATGCTAAAACTTGCAGTGACAAAATCAATCGAAGTACTTTGTTTCAGATACAGAGTAAAGCCATCGGAATTTGTCGAAGTCTTTTGAAATAGTACTTGTTCAGAGTTCACAATCTTAGGCAGATGGACCAGCGCTTCTATTGAAAAAGAACCCGTAGCCCCAGGATTTATTGTAGTTTCACCTTTATTATTTTTTGATATATCTGGATAGAGAAAACCCGACTTATCGACTACGCTTATCCATGTGCCGCCAGTGCCGTCAAAGTCTTCATCTACTTGAGTTCCTGATAAATGAAGTGCGCCTGACCAAGTTGGGAAAATTTCATATAGGTAATTTTCATAACCTGTTAATTTGTCTTGAAATTTTTGCACTTCAAAGACAGATCCATCAAAAGGAAAGTTGTTAATCAGAAGATTAAAAGCTTCATTTACTTTTACTTCTGCTGATGAGAAAAATGTATGATTCTCAAATTTTGACCAGTCTATGTTTAGCTGCTGAGTACTCTTTAAAGCCGTCTGTAAAGGATCAAATTTAAATGAATCTTCGTCTCTAATGTCAATAATTCCATCAGAAATGACAAGCGATTCTTCTGACGCTTCAACTGGTTTTGCATCTTGAGTTAAAGCTTTAACAAAAGAAGGTGAGCTAAAAGTTCCTAATTTCATTTGTATGTGCTACTCACTGTTTGATTCGATTCTAAATGTTGTTGACGCATCTTGATACACAGACTTTACACCATTGATTTTTACCATTATGTCAATTGCATATGTTCTGCCTGCGTCAAGACTACTTGAATTAATAACAAAAAACATTCCATCAGCATCGCTAGAAACCTTAGTTGAGTTTCTTGCTTCATCAAATGGAATGATAATATCACCTGTCAGAGCATCTCTAACTGAATAATAAACTCTTTCTAAAACAATGCCTGGTAGTTCTGTCGGTAATTTTACCAATTTAACTTGTGGGTTACTGTCGTCAAAGATGAACACTCTAGCAGAAATATCTTCGTCAGTTGAATAATTGTCCTCGATGCCAGTTACGACGACTCTGTAGAATTTTTTCTTTGTGGCAGAAGACGATCTTATGGGTTTCTTCATCTCTACTTTACTGCCTGAAATAAAGACCAACGTTGCGTCATTTGACATCCATACGGGAGTAAATTTTACAGAACCAGATTCTTGTATTCTCGTTGCGATAGTAGCATTGGATGAAGACACATGCACAGTCGACGTATAAGTGCCAGAAATAGAATTAATTCCAAGCGCAAATTGAGAGCCAGAGAAGGTAAGAGAAAATCCACCAGTCTCTGTCACAAGTTTTAATTTCAAAGAGTTTGAACCTGTTAATTCACTGCTACCCGATTTTAGATTAATTAGATCGCCTTTTATGTAGTTGTATAAGTTGATCTTGCAGTCAGTATCAAACGTAAGATTTTGTGTGTCGTCTGTGATAGAATCGTCAAATCCAAAAACTAGTCTTGGGTGCTTTGTTTCGTCATAGGCATGTCTACTAGCAAATCGCTTAACAAAGTAAGTGTTTGAATCCGTCTCAATAGATCCTGAGTAGGTTATTCGAAATCCTCTATCGGGAAGTTCACCTGTCAGTGTAGCAGACACTATTGATGTGACATCAACAAGCAAGTCTTCAGTGCCCTTGGTAAAAATTTGTTTTACTTCGGTGTTGCTAATTGATAGAGACCCGGTGATGTAATCACAAGTTTGAGTGGAACCTCCACCAGAACTACAGCCTTCAGAATTCCACAGCGTGCCCCTGGAAGAAGAAAGCCAATTAGACGCATCTACATCAGAATAATAAACTAAATCCTTGCCTAAGCCTTCTTCAAATGATGCTGAGAGCGGAAATACGCTGACTGTAAAATCGCTGGGTGTTGGTTGTCCACCGTAGACATCTTTTAGAGAAACATGACAAAAGAATGAGTCGTCTGCAATATCTACGCTGCCTGAGAACCAAAGATCTTTTAAAGTCTGTAGGTCAAAGTGAATCAATATTCTAGAAATCTCATCCGTTATACCGGAGCTATCTGGGGCTTGATCGTGCAATTTAAACAAATCAAGTGTGCCTGCCAGACCGACGTTACCTGAAACTCTTGATTTGGAAGCGATGACTTTATTTGTAATGTATGTGTCTTTGTCAGATTTGAGAGTTCTATACATTTGAAATTGCCTTACCAATTATGTTTGCTTCAGGATAACGTACTTCAAATATTCCTCCCGGTGGTGGATAAATTATCTGATTTCTAGTATTTGCCTTCACATCAAATGTGCTTGAAGAATATTGTCTATTTTTCACAATACCATATAAGTTAGAAACTGTCACATTGTCAACTGCTAGAACTCCTCTGTGGGACAGAATTGTTGTAGTAATATCAGATCTAACAATCGGCTGATTTATATGCATATTTTTTATATTTAATTGATTCTGAATAGATCTTATTATGTCTTTTAACAAAGTCGTCTTGTTATAGCTGGGATCTGCAATGATCTGAAAGTATACTTCAAGATTTATCACTTCTGCATCAAGAAGATCAATTGCATCTGAAATCATTCTGTAAGAGTTAAGGTAGCGTTTAAGATTTATTTTGAGAACATCTGAAGACTGAATGAGTCTGCCTTCAGGTGATCTAGAAATAACGTGTAGTCTAGAAGCAAGAGGATTATTTGGATTATTTGACACAGAAGCACGAAACACTCTACCGAAGTTAGAAGGCATTGTGTAGACTCTAGCTAAGAGATCTTCTTTTGTAACGATTCTTTCCTGAGAGCTTCTAAGCGTAGGAATTATTGCCAAAAGTTCATCAGAAGAAGGCGCGTCTTCTCCTCCTGACGCGGGTGAGGAATTGAACGCCTCTAATGATGTTCTTACTTGTTTTTGTAGTGAAAAATCTGGATTTTCTGGAAATATTACATTAGACGTGACTATGCTTCGAATCGTGCCGATCTGCACATTGTGCGATAAACCTCCGCCATGACGATACACTATTGACAGTGTTGTATTTTGAGGCCCAACGCCCAGTGTAGTAGTCTGAAGAAGTCTTTGAGGATTTACAGCTCTTCTTGAAAATGTTTGCTTATATCTGAGTGGTATGGCAAATTCTGAGGGATCAGGAATTGCATCATCGTCAAGAGAATCTGCTGTTCCACCGCCAAAAACCAGAGTAGTAGTTCTATCATCCAGTGAAGTTCTACTTATGTAGCGATAGGGCGCAGGAATCACCCTTAGTGAATCTTTTGCGTAAACGTCCCGCTGAGTGACGTTTACAGTGTTCTGATATACGACGTCATGTGAGAGACCATCAACTTCATAGTAAATATTTCCGTTTGAGTCGGATACTGAGATGATGCTTGTCACATTTGGATTTAGTAGAGTTACTCTTTTAAATGGTGTAAAAGCACCTACCTGTACAGACTCTGAAGTTTGTACACCCGAAGAGCACAATCCAGACTTTTTAAGAATCTTAGACACTATCACGTTGTTGAGCCTTCTGCCGTTAGAAACTTCTACGTCGGTGTTTAGCTCAATAGCTGATGACTCAGCATTGACCTGCCAGAATTCAACATCTTCAATTAAAATGAAAGAAGTGCCGTTGTCTGCTTTGACAATAGTGCCAGCTTGAACGGTTGGCAAAAGCGTAGGATCAGGTGAAAGGTCTTCTAAGACCGGAACTTCTATATAAAAGTCTATGGAAACGAGAGCTGGGGCAGCACCCACTACTTTTACTCCTGCATTGCGGAGCGCTTGTTCAATATTTTTAGTCTCAATTGCAGTGTCCGGATTTAGCTCAGTGTATAAATGATCTAAATAGAAAGAAAGATTATCACCAACGTAGGCTGCCATGTCCAAAAACAGACCACCCAGGGATGCTTCAGAAAAATCTTTTATTCTATCTGGGTAGTATTGCCGTGCATATTCAAGCAATACTCTCCTAAAACCGTCAAAGTCTCTAGCCAGGTAATTCCTCTGGCGTATGGTCTTTAATGCTTCTTTGTTATCCGTAAATGCCATTAGATGTCACCCCAGCGTCAATAAATAGACGCTAAATCATATTACATACAAAACAATTTGTAATGATCTATTGTTTTGCTCAACTGCGGGTATGCTGTAAGTGATGTTTATCTTAATGACTGCTGTGTTCTTATTTTCTGTTCTATCAATGACTGATTCAAAAGTATTTAAAGTAACGAACGGCATCCAACGAGTAACGGCATTTCTAATTCTCTCGATAGCTTCATTATCAAAATCTTCTTGAGATGTAAATTCTGTCGTGAGAGGTCTCAAATTAGCACCAAAGTCGTAGACACCTAACCGCTCTCCCCAGTTAGTTAGTAGTAGATTTCTAAGATTATCAGCAAATTGATCACCTAGGTTGTAATTCATGGCAATCAACCCCTCGCCTGTAGATCCTAATTCCATGGGAGTTTTTATTCCAAAGGGTATTCTAGACGAGTTGAGAGCTTCAACTGCTCTCTGCTCCAAAGTTTTACCTGAGCTCTTGAAACTATAAGTTGCCATTTGAGTTAATTATCACGTATTAAGAACTTATGGATTGTAAGTGCCTCTGGCTTGATCAGGATTGCCAAATGCATGATAATAAGGTTCTGGGGTTTTCTCATCAAAAACTATTCCTGCTTGATAGATGGGACTATTGCTGCCCGCCTTCCAAGATAGAGTATATGCATCTTCCACCCACCTCTTGAATTTTACTTGTTCCGCAGGATCAGCTGTGCCATTTGGAACACAGCCGCCCAATACTTTGAGAAGCTTAGAGACGCTAATCCACCCGGGTATTGGCCGAGGTGGTTTACCACTCTTGACTTTTTGATTAGCACCTTCTCCAAAGTTTCCTGCCATTTGTGCACTGCCTGATTCATTAGTGCCAGGATGCCAAGATTTTCTAAACCAGCCATGCTGTTGATCAGCAGGCACACCAGTAGCTAATTTTTTTAATGCTTCTTGAACATCCGCGTCATTAGTATTTCCTGCAGTCAGCTTTACTTTTTTACCCTTTACAGTAATTTCGTCTCCAATTGCAATATTTGTATTTTTCGGTACACCTGCTGCTCCTTGACCCGCATCTGCTGTCAAGATTATATTGCCTGTGACTGCAGAACCTAGCGTGTCGCCGCCTACTATTACACCCGTATGATCTACTGATCCACCGGAACCGACGAAATAAATGTCGCCTGCACTAGGTTGCCTTCCTCCGCCCGACGGCACCCATGCTCTTAAAAGCTTGCCAAATATCATGCATCCTACTGGTCCTTTTGGAATGATTGTACCTTTTCCATCAAGCTTAGGTGTATTCTGTTGACCTGCTTCTTGCGCTTCTTTTATTGGTGAAGGTGCTTGCTTAGACGATGCCGGTTTGCCTGTAATATCAACTTCGCCCCCATTTGCGGAGTCCCAACCTTTACCTAGCAGAACGTCTATCATAGTTGGTGTCAATAGGCCGCAAGTTGTAGCAATTGTTCCGTACTCAGTTTTTTCAGGTACTTCTTTTTTATAGCCTTTTGCAAGTATGAAATTTGGAAAACTAGCACCCGGATCTCCTATGCTGCTTAATCCTACAGAAGATGCTCCGGGCGTGCTTAAACCTGCTGGTGATGATAGAAATGCCTTGGCTACTTGAATCATTTTTAAACCTGCCACATCAGGCACAGCAAATTCAACAACTTCAGCTTCAACATTTGTGACTTTAAGTTTTATCTTGTTTGAACACAAACCCGTCGCGCCAGGCACACCCCCGTCGCCTATAGTCATACCAAGTGCGACAACTCCTGTTGCTTGTCCTACATATTTAGCTAAGTCTTGTTGAATAGCTGACTTTGTGTTTTCACCTTCATCAGATTTACCAAATATACCTGATTTTTGAACAGCTTCTATTGCAAAATCCAAGTTAGGTTCAGGCGCTACCATTCCAAGAATCTTTGCCGGGTCCTGCAAAAGCTGTTTTAATACTTCGCCAAACGCTTTTGGAATTCCAAACTGTGGACTTTTCCACAAATCATATTCTATTTTATCAACAAAGGGTTTAGGAAATCCAGGTGCCGCTATGAGACTATTGATGTTGGCTATCTCTTTCAAGTAGGCTGGATCTGGTACATAAGCTGGTAAAGAAAAATTTGGCAGAGGAGGTTTTATTATTGCGTCAGGATCATTTGGTGGCAGACTTAACTTAGACATCAAGTCAAGAGGTGTTATTTCTAGCATCAGCGCAAGAGAGACGGGATTGATGGAAGGAAGATTTGCAAAGTTAAATTTAATAGAACCTGTGATGGGAGGATTTAACTTAACTGCAAGCGCTATCGGATCTACGAAGGGAGGAGGCAAAGAAAAATTTCCCTCCATGTTAAGAGAATTAATGGCCCCTTCGTAGGCTCCAAATACCTCTTTGTGAAATTCCGGAAATTTTTCTTCATCAAGTATGTCATCAGGAAGTTGGTGTTTTTTGTCAACAGGGGGTGTTTTTTCTGTACCCTTTTCTTGAGCCTCATTTAGTCTTTCAATTATTGCTCGCTTAGCTTCTTTTGTCAGCTTTCCTGAAGCATTTAATATACCAACATTTTCCATTATCCCAGGCATTATCTTGCTCCTGTCACTAATATCTTGCTAGCCCATGTGCCCTGCGTTGGTATTCCTGTACCACCAAATTTTCCTCCCATCGTATTAAGAAGCGGTGGCGTTGCAGGATTTACTGATTTTTGAGCGGGTGTATCAATCAAAGTAGCTGGAAAGTCTGTGCACAATAGTGCTCTATCTGCAGTGTCATCTCCCAATTTTATCATTCCCTTTTCTGACGGCTTAATGATGACATCTCCATTTGCTTTTATTATGATTGTAGACCAATTCGCACTATCATCTGACTCGTTCATTATAGATTCATTGACAACATTTGTTCCCGTGGTGAAACCTTTTACAATGAATTGTAGATCAGACCTGGCGATGAGACGCACCTTGTCTGTTTTTAGAACTATAGCTGAATCTCCGCTATTAGAGTCTAGCACGTCAAATTCGCCTGAGTTAAACTCGGTCAAAGAGTAATTTTCGTCTACTTTTGTCCTCTGCGATATCTGTACTCTACTTCGATCATTTACTACATCGAAGTCACCTTCTTGTGGAACTAATTGATCTTCAGCTTTTGCAAGTTCTTGTTTTATAGGAAGACCCGGGCTGTCTTTTGTTGATTTTAATATAGAAGTTGTAGCTACTTGTTGCCCAAACGTTGAGATTGTCTGACCTCTACCTACTACGAGATCTATGCTTCCTGCACTTCTCGTAAAATAACTAGCAGCTGTTAGAGATGGCTTTGGGCCATTGACAAAATCTCCGCCCTCTGAGAACGTACCAATACTAGAAATTCTATCAGTGCCTAAAACGATCAAAGAGTTATTAGATCCTTCTAGCACTATGTCTGATGGTCTTTTTTTAAATCTTGGGATTGCTTCAAACTGAACTAATTGAGAACTATCTGATTGCGTAACTAACAGTTCAAAGTAGTCTTCTTGCACAGTATTCGTAACAAGAAGATTGTTTACATCCGCATTTCTTTCACCGTAATTAACTTTAATTACTCCATTTCTGAGTTCGTATCTTGGGTTAGTTTTGCCATCATTTTTAGAACGTTCGACCTTTGAAGTTCTATCAATTCCTGCAAAACTAGGGTCGGATGCTCTTGATGGATGTGTATGATTGACATCATCTGCAATGTGAGGCTCAGTGATTCTGCATATCCAATACGCTATGTCTATTGGATTTATTTCAGGGTCCTCTATCATCGACCAAACGCATTCTCCCGGTTTGCAAGGCAACGAAAGGTGAGAAGAAAAAAATGGAAATAAAAACATCGGAGGTTGATCAGACCTGATCATTTGACCCACGATTGTATTTCTTGGTAAAACATTGGCGTACTGTATATTTGAGACCCCTAGCACGTCTTTAAAATAGTCGATCTTTTTTCTATCATTTCCTAAAATTGCACGAGGATCAGATATGACGTCTAATACGACCATGCGTCGAAATGTAGGCATGGTTGAGGGAACGGTCTTAAAATGACCGCCGTGTATACCACTTTCTACGAAACCCTGTATAGGGTCTACTGAATGTAGTAGATCTTTAGGATTCCACATTAATTACCTTCTATTTTCCTAAATATCTCTTCTGGGTCTATCTCATCACTAGCTTTTTCTGCTTTAGATATCAATTCAGATAGTCTAATTAGCTGATCATTTGATTTGCTCATCTTTTCAATGTAAGATGACAGCGTCTTACCGTGCACGGCGTGCTCTGTGCTATCATTCTCTACAATTTTTACTAAAGAACAAAAAAGAACGTAAGCGTTCTGACGATCTACAACCGCATTTTCATAGATCTCTTTCCACAGCTTCTTTTTCTTATCAGAAACACCGTCTATTTGATTGAGTAAGTCAGAGAAGTCTTTGGTCTTCTGCTCTAACAGTAATTCTGCAGCTTCAATAGATTTCATGTTAACAATTATTGAGATTTAGAAGATTCTACCTTCAACTTTTTATAGTAACTCTTTATCGCTTGCATCGTAGTTGTCATTTGCTTAGGCGTGAGACCTGATAATTCTCTCATGTAGAGAAGTATTGCGCTCTTATTTAGCAAATCAATATCGTCTAAATTTTCAAAAACAGTTATGATAGAGTTAATGCAAGACAATTCATTTTCTGACTTAGCTTTCATTCTTATGTCATAGAGCATCTTAACTATCTCTTTGCGATTTGCAAATTCCATGCCTGCATCTTTAAAGGGCAGATAATTGTATTCTTCTATTAGACACGTATCGTAACTAGATAAGCTCTCTGGGTCATCTAGACTCACAAGCTTTTTCATCTTCTGAGATTTCTGTTTAGTCTTAATAATCAGCCAGTTCTTTGCAACAACATTGAAATATGAAAATGCATTTGTGCCTCTTGTCTCATCAAATTTGTGAATTGTCTCAAACAAGAAATTAACGCAATCAACTTTTAGATCTTCATATGAATCATGCATGCTAGTAAACTTGTAGATGTTGATTAGATTCTCTACGAGCTTTTCAAAAGCTGGCATAATCTTCTCTACGTAGAGCTTGTCCCTATCTTTCTTTGATTGCTCTACTTGGAATTCTACTATTGCTTTATGTGTATCTTCATTAAAGTATAGTTTTAAGTTGGCTTTTTCTTCTTTCTTATTAATAACATTAACTTCACTAGTTACATCAAGATATAAAGTTTGCTCGTTGACAGAAATTGTGTCAACTTCTGCACTTTCCGGAATAGTCTCATCTAGATTTTGACCTTTTTTTTCTTTTGACCTCGATGTCTTCTTTTTTCTTTTTAAGTTCTTTGTCATTAATAAAACCACTAACCTTAATTTTTGCTTATATTATCGCGTCTATTCGTCTTGTTCCTCTTTATTCTCAAAATTATCAATAATTTTTGCAACAACATCTCTACAGTCTGCGATGTCTCTTACAATTTCTTTAACCACGGGATCATCAAAAAAAACTTCTGTTTTTGACTTTGCTTCAAGACGTTTATGACGCTCCTCGAGAACTTGAACCGCTAGACTTAATTGTTCTTCTAGATCATCAATTTTGTCAATAAGCTGTATGCTATTTCTTGCTGTTCTGACTAATAGAGTAGTTGAAATAATAAATAGAGCAGCAAATATGCATGTTATGATGATCATAAGAATTTTCCAAGAGCTTCATCATAAACTTTAGAAACTGCTTCAAATGAGTAGGATTTAGTTATCTTTCCTTTTAGATCAAGTGCCCATTCTTTGGGTGTTGAAGTGGCATGTCTAAATTTGACAACTTTTTTCTTAAAGTCATCCTCTTTTGGAGTCGCCCACTTGCACCCTGGCATGAAAATTTCTCCATCTAGACGAGTTGGGTGTACGTTGTCTAAACTGTAGTCAATTCCAATAAATTTGCCCTTGGTCATGAAGTCAAGATGCCCAGACCAGTTAGTAGCTATCACAGGAAGACCAGATGCAGCTGCCTCTAAAATTGGTAGACCATAGCCTTCTCCCCGAGTGAGTGTTACTAGCGCTTTTATCTGAGGATGAACGTACAGAGATGCCATCTCTTCGTCTGACATCTCGCCATGCAGAAGATAGATTTTAGGTGAAGGTTTCTTTCTAATTTCTGATAGAACAGACTTAATCACATTCTCAACGATGTTTCTGTCGATCTTTGTGTTACGACCCATGTTGGTTTTAATGACCAGACCAACGTCTTTGTCATCCTTAAATGTTTCGCAAATCCATTTGATTGTATAGAAGATGTTTTTTCTATCATTTTCTGCGTTCTTTCCTGTGATCTGACCTACAATCAAGAAATTAAAGTTTGTCTCAAAACTTAAGTCAGTGATTCTAGTCTTTTTTCCACTTAAAATTTCATCAGGAAAAGACTCGGGTATCACGTGCGTAGGAACGTCTAATTTCCCAGACTGAAGAAGAACATTATGACAGTGCTTTGAAGGTACTACGACTGAACTCATCCTATTACAAGCTTCCACCCATGCAGGATTGCATTTATCAGTTTCTACGACTGCTGATATTCCGACGTTAGTGCTGGACATGCTTGTGTCCCACTCATTTGGTAATTGTACTTGAAAAGTCGCGTCGTATCTTTGCCCAGAGGGATCAACAGTTCTCTGCATCAGCTCTCCGATAAGACCATTGCACAGATTTCCGTCTATCAACCAGGGTGTAGTACCCCAGGGCATGGCTTGAATTTTTAGGTCTACATCTTTAGAGAGCAACCAACGTGCGATCTGTCTAGTATGCACGCCATATCCGGATTGAGTCAGCGCCGGACCACGAAGAAGTACTTTTTTCTTATTGAAATTTGTAAAAAAATTAGATTCAAACATCTAACACCTTCATTTCCCAAAGCGCAGGCTTTGTCTCAGGTTTTTTCCAGGTATCGATAAGCTTAGTTAAGCTTTCGTCCCAGTCTTTTACAACATCATCTAGGACGTAGTCTCTGCGGGCGTGCTTCATTGCTTTGTTCCCTATTTCTTTTCTCTTGTCTGGGCCCCACTCGTACATCTCCATAAAAGACTTGGATAAAGTTTCGTGAGAGATAAAATCTTCATAGATGTAGGGAATCATCAAGTTACCCACCATGGATCTCACTTCTGGTTCCAATCCTATTCCGTACTGTTCTCCTGTCAAGTGATCTTCAACTTGTCTAGTCAATCCCCCTGTCTTTATAGAGATGACAGGCTTTCCGCACATTTTTGCTTCTAAGATAGGGAGGCCAAAACCCTCGTTAGACGATCTATTGACAATAGTATCACACATGTTATAGAGCACATTCATATCTTCAAAGGCAATTCTATCTTTTGAAAAGACGACATTTTCTTTAATTCCCAGCATGTCTATCACACTGTGCAAATTAGTACCCTCAGGATCAAGTGGATCACAATGCATTATGATCGAAGCTTTTTGGTGTCCGTGTTTTTCTTTCATGTCTTTCATGAACATTTGCCACGACTTTAGTATATCAGCTGTCATCTTTCTTCTGGCATTTCTTGACACGTAGAGGACAGTGAAGTGGTCTAGACGCTCTTTGCCCAACAGCTTTTTCTTAAAGTCTTCAACTTGTTGTGAAGGTAATTCTTTAAAAAGATCTTGTGGCACGGCGTGGGGAATGTAATTTGTTTTCTCTGGGAATCTCTCATGAACCATCTCATACGTGGGATAGTTGATACAATTAATCAAGTCTGTCGACTGATACAGCATGCTGTTATAGTCGGGCCAAGGTGGATTGTCCCACAAGTGCCAATAGGAAATGGGACATATCTGATTGATCTCATCAGCCATCTCCCAGACCCAAATAAAGAATCTTGGGTCTGTAAAGAGCAGCAAAGCATCAGGACGAACTTGTGCTAGGGTCTTTCTGAGCAAGTTCTTGTCACCAAAGCCATCTGTTGGTTTGACAATGAAATCTGGATTGACGGCTATAGTTTCATAGTTGTCGTGTTTGACGGCTCCTCCAAAACACTTGAAACTATATTTCCCTGTATTGATTAATCCATTAATTAACCAACGAGCTTGGGTTCCGACGCCCGACGTGCTCACTTATTATGAAGTTTGGACTATATCATCACCAAATTGGTGTTGGGCGCTGTCGGATCATTACCATGTCTTTCGATTTAGGTTGACCGTAGTCTCTGAACCTTCTCCAGAATTTCTTCCCAGGAGCTCGGCTGCTGATTGTCATATAGTTCTAACTTTTCAAACCTTCACGCTTACCGTTTCCAATTAC
>Ga0194116_10004299_pt1 | contig 16433 bp, 17 predicted proteins | sample TA2MahsurfametaG_4_FD_148617 | JGI IMG/M metagenome (GOLD analysis project Ga0194116, IMG submission 148617) | Freshwater microbial communities from Lake Tanganyika, Tanzania - TA2015008 Mahale S9 surface | ecosystem: Environmental > Aquatic > Freshwater > Lake | place: Tanzania: Lake...
GTTCGAAGACAGTCTCGCCGGTTTTCCAATTTGATTGGACTACATCACGACGCTCCCAATTAACCTGGTCGTAAGGATGTACTCCGGGAGAGCTGAAAACTCGCTCCATTTGGAGCCCTTTTCCAAGCTTGCTCTTCCCACCAGCGCGATTGATAACCGTGTCCGACATTCTCTTTTTCTCCATCTCTAGAAATCTTTAGTTTTGTTTTTATAACTTTTAGTTTTTACTGCTTTATTCAGTTCTCTTCTAACTACTTATCGGACGCGTCATTTAAGTTGCGGGGAAGAAACTTGGTTTTTCGACTCTGAAATCTTTTCGGAAGGTATAGCGCGGAGAAGTGCGATCTCGCCTTCGAAATCTTCAAGGGAGGAAAAGTTACGGTATACCGAGGCATATCGCAGGTAAGCCACTTCATCTAATTCGCGTAGCGGTGAGAGAATCGCCATACCAACTTCCTGGGCCTCGATCTCGGCCTGGCCGGTTGAGCGGAGGGACTCCTCAACTCGCTGTGCGAGCAGAGCTAAATCATCATCAGATACGGGCCGGTTCTGGCATGCCTTACGGACGCCATTGATGACCTTCTCGCGGCGAAAGGGTTCAGTCGCGCCACTTCGCTTGATGATGGAGAGAACAGCCGTTTCCTGGGTGGAGAAGCGGGATCCGCAAGTGGTGCACTCACGGCGACGGCGGATAGCCGTTCCCTCATCTGCAGGGCGCGAGTCAACGACTCGAGACTCCTCGTTCCGACAGAAGGGACAGTTCACGGCGTGTCTTTCCTTTCAATGCTGGGAATTTCCACATTTTGGGTGTATTAAAGATTCGGCTCCTAACCACTACTTATGGAAGCCTACCGCAATTTGACCCCAATATCTAGGGGTAAGAGTAAAGCACGGGTTTAGAGTTCGCAATACATCTCTAAGTTACTAGCCGCGTGTCGGGATATAAATCTTCTGGCCCGCCACAACTTCAGGGCTCTTCAATCGATTTACCTCGATCAGCTCATCTACCAAGTCGCGTCGATCCCCAGAGCGGCTCAGATTTGCGGCGATAGACCAGAGGGTCTCACCGGGCTTGACCGTGATCTTCATATAAGGGGTGGTGGAGATGGAGTCGGTCGAACCAGCAGTGGCGCCAGAAAATAGCGAAAAACCAGCGAGGAGAAGGATGGAGAGAGATGAGACAACCGCAAGCCGAGCAACTGCTCGACCTCGGGGGGTGAGGCGGAGTTGCGATTGGCTATTTATGGGGGACGGATTGATAGCGATCGTCATCATTCTCTCCAGCTATTTCTAGCCTTATCTCTAGAACGACCGTTGAGAGTGGGGATACTCTTCGAACGTCTGTTCTAAAGCAAAAGGTACACCCCGCCACTGACATCGGCAAGTTTTTTTAGAACATTTGTTTGAAATCCTCGTAAATTTGTTCTAAACTCTCCGCTATGACCCCAAAAATCTCTGAGCTCCCCGATGGCCCTGTCGATGAGAACGGCCTGACCTCCCGCCAACTCAAGATCCTTCAGGCGATCAAGAGCGCGATGGAAGAGAAGGGCTATCCGCCATCAATGCGTGAGATTGGCGAGGCAGCTGGATTGGCCTCTCCCTCTAGCGTTAAGTACCAACTCGAGGCCCTCGAATCAAAGGGCTGGATCCGCCGCGATCCCTCAAGAGGTAGAGCCCTGGAAGTTCTAACGCCCGGCGATGAGAGATTCGAAGACATCAAACCCGAGAAGACTCATATCGTCCCACTGGTCGGACGGATTGCTGCCGGTGGTCCAATCCTTGCGGAACAAAATGTTGAAGAGCTCTTTCCACTCCCCTCCACACTCGTTGGTGAGGGTGAGTTGTTTATGCTCAAAGTCGTTGGCGATTCAATGGTTGATGCTGCGATCTGCGATGGCGATTATGTTGTGATTCGTTCCCAGAAGGATTGCAATAAAGGCGAGATTGTTGCTGCGATGATCGATGGTGAAGCCACTGTTAAGACTTTCTCAAAGAAGGATGGCCATATCTGGCTTCTTCCTGCAAACGATAATTACGCCCCTATAAATGGCGATAATTGCGAGATTCTTGGAAAGGTGACTGCGGTTCTTCGTTCGGTTCGCTAAACCCGAACATACTTCTCAAGTAAATGGGCGAGCGCTCCATCTACTCTGGCATGTATTGAAGTCCCATCGGCTAAATGCTCTTCGCGCAATATCTCGCCCTCTTCATGAATCCGACTAACTAGATCTCCGCGGTTGTATGGAATCAAAGTTCTCACTTCAACCTTCGGCCTTGGAAGTGAAGCCTCAATCGCATTGATTAGCGCATCAATTCCTGCTCCGGTGTGAACGGATATCGGATATGCATCGGGCTCTTCCCGCATCACTAATCGCATCATTTCGGGATCGGCGATATCGGCCTTATTCAACGCGATAATTTCAGGGATCTTCTCTCCCCCGATATCGCGAATAACTTCTCGTACCGCCTTTATTTGTCCAAGGGGATCCTCATGGGAGCCATCTACAACGTGGACGATTAAGTCAGAGCCGGAGACTTCTTCGAGAGTCGATCTAAAGGCATCAATCAATTCGTGGGGTAGGTGCTTCACAAAGCCGACGGTGTCGCTCAAGGTATAGACCCGACCATCTCTAGTTTCAGCTTTTCGAACCGTTGGATCAAGGGTCGCAAAGAGCGCGTTTTGAACCAAAACTCCCGCATTGGTGAGGCGATTCAAGAGCGAGGACTTTCCGGCATTTGTGTAACCAGCGATTGCAACTGAGGGAATTGAATTTCGCTTCCGTTCTTGACGCTTAGTATCGCGAGCAACCTTCATCTCGCCGATCTCACGGCGCAACTTCGCCATCTTGTCGCGGATGCGACGGCGATCAATCTCGATCTTGGTCTCACCAGGTCCACGGCCACCGATACCGCCGGCTCGAGCTGCCTGTCTCGAGAGAGATTCACCCCAACCACGCAGGCGGGGCAACATATAACTCATCTGGGCAAGTTCGACTTGGGCTTTACCCTCTTTGCTCTTTGCGTGTTGCGCGAAGATATCGAGAATCAATGCGGTGCGATCGACAACTTTTACTTTTACTTTATCTTCTAAGTTTCTTAATTGTCCGGGGCTTAACTCACCATCACAGATAACGGTATCTGCACCGGTAGATTTAACAACGCCCTTCAATTCACTTACTTTTCCAGAACCAATAAATGTGGCGGGATCGGGCTTATCTCTTCTTTGGATTAAGGCATCAAGCACTTCAGAGCCAGCCGTTTCCGCAAGGGCTGCCAATTCAGTCATTGAATTTTCGGCATCCTTAATTGTTCCCTCGGTCCAAACTCCCACTAGAACAACCCGCTCCAGCCGAAGCTTTCGATACTCAGCCTCGGAGATATCAGTTAGTTCGGTGGAAAGTCCTGCTACTCGGCGAAGCGCTTGGCGATCACTTAAATCGCGCTGGGTGGAATCGAAAGAATCTGGGATGAAAATTTCTGTATCAAATTCCGCGGCTAAATCCGCGCTCTCTTGAAGCAGTTGATCTAACTCTTCTTCGCTATCCCGCTTAGCCAAGGTAACTACTCAATTCCACATCTTTGATTAGGAGCGCCGGGCCGGTGAGAATCGCATTTGAATGGGGATCAATCTCAACTTCAAGGCGTCCGCCAGGAGGATGAATTACCCACTTGATTGGTAGCGATTTTCCTTTCAAAATCGTGGCAGCAAGTGCCACCGCACAGGTTCCGGTACCGCAAGAGCGCGTCTCGCCCACCCCGCGTTCATGAACCCGCATCGCTAACTCGCCATTTTCTAGCACTTTCACAAATTCAACATTCACACCCTCTGGATAGAGTTCTTTTGGCCTTACGACTGGCTCATTTTTGAGATCACCGACCTCGCTCAAATCCTCAACAAAGACAACGGCATGAGGGTTTCCGACGCTGATGTTGTAGCCGTTCCAAGTCTTACCGTTTGAATACGCAGTAACTGATCCCTCTTGCTGGGCAACCGCTCCCATATTTACTGTGATGTCGCCGGTTTCTGGGGCGCTCACAAACTTTGTTCCATCTCTAGTCAATATTGGAAAAATTCCAGCTGGTTGGTGGCCTCGATCGACCAAGTATCTAGCCATCACGCGGATGCCATTGCCACACATCTCCGCTAAGGATCCATCGGCATTTCGATAATCCATAAACCACTTGCCATCTCGCTTCACAATTCGAATTAGGCCATCTGCCCCAATTCCAGTTTCACGATTACAGATCGCAGCGCAGACTCGGCTCGAGAGATTGTTAGAGTCATCAGGATCAAAGACGAGCACAAAGTCGTTTTCAGTGCCGTGGCCGTATGTGCCGATTAGGGAGTTCATCGTTATCTGCTAATCGTAGATGAGAGGATTGAATCTAGCCGCTCTTTTGTTCCGCCCTTAAGCCACTTGATTCGAGCATCGCGCGAAAACCAAGTTTCTTGACGTCGCGCGTAGGCGCGCGTTGCTCGCTTGGTCTCTTGCTTCGACTCTGATTCGCTAATTCTTCCCTCCAAGAAACTGATGATCTGGTTGTACCCGAGGGCAGCCTTTGCGGTCTTACCGGTAGTGATCCCCTTTTCGATTAGCGCCCGCACTTCCCCAACGAAACCTTCGCTCCACATCAAATCGACTCTTCTATCAATCCGCTCCTTCAAGTCATCCCGATCCATAACAAGCCCATATTGCTTGGCATCTGGGTAATAAGAGGCTCCAGCCCTAGGAAGGTTTGCAGTAAATGGCTTTCCGGTTATCTCAATCACCTCAAGAGCGCGAACAACTCTACGAAGATTCTCTTTGGGAATCGCAGCTGCTGCAGCTGGATCTAATTTGCCAAGGCGTTCATGCAACGCATCACCGCCAATTCGATCGGCCTCTTCGCTAAGCCGTGCTCTAACCTCCGGCTCTGTGTCGGGAAAGTTCAGCTCATCCAAGATCGCTTTTACATATAAGCCGGTACCTCCGACCACGATGACGGATTTGCCAGATCCGAGCAGTTCATCGACCTTGGAGCGCGCCCAACCTTGGTACTCGGCTACCGATGCATCTTGATTCACATCGAGTACATCAATTAGATGATGGGGAATTCCGCGCCGCTCTTGCGGAGAGAGTTTTGCAGTTCCAATATCCATACCTCGGTACAGCTGCATGGAATCGGCATTGACTATCTCGCCTTTAAGTTGCTCTGCTAACTGAAGTGAGAGTTCACTCTTACCGGTCGCAGTCGCTCCTACGATAAAGACTAAAGTCATTTAACTTGCATCACTTAACAAGTGAACTCTTGAGCTGGGGCACGCCTAGAAAGACCCCGTTGTTCTCCGCCTCGAGTTTTCGAACTTCAAAGGCATCTCCGCCCCGAGTCCGCTTAACCTCTAACTTTTCACCAAAGATGAAGTGCGGCTTGGCGCTTGAAATTCTTACCCTCGCGAGATCGCCAGGTCTTGCTTCGCCCTCGCTTAGATCTAGATGGACCAATCTAAAATCTCTGCTCTTTCCTTGTGCCCTCGCTCCATCTACATCGGTGATTAGAACTTCGGATTCTTGGCCGATCACATCTTCATTTACCGAGAGCGAGACTTCATTTAACTTCTTATGTAGGCGGTCGTAGCGCTCCGCAACAACCTCCTCCGATACTTGATCGGGCATATCAGCGGCCGGGGTGCCTGGGCGCTTTGAATACTTAAATGAATAAGCGGCTAGAAAACGCAATTCACCACATAGATCCATGGTTTGTTGGAAATCGGATTCGCTCTCGCCCGGAAAGCCAACAATGACATCGGTAGTGATCGTCGAGTGTGGCATGGTGCTTCGAACCTTTTCGATGATGCCGCGATAACGCTCGACTCGATAAGAGCGACGCATCGCCTGCAGGATCTTGTCGGAGCCGGATTGGAGCGGCATGTGAAGGTGTGGCATCACATTCTCTGTTTCAGCCATCGCCGCAATAACATCATCGGTGAAATCTCTTGGGTGTGGCGACATGAAGCGGACCCGCTCGAGTCCATCAATCTCTCCGCATGAACGAAGTAACTTGGCAAAGGCCTCACGATCTCCGAAATCCACTCCGTAGGCATTTACATTCTGACCGAGGAGCGTCACCTCGGTAACGCCCTCGCTAACAAGGGCTCGAATCTCACTCAAGATTTCATTACCTGGGCGATCTTTTTCGCGCCCGCGTAGCTGCGGAACTATGCAGAAAGTACAGGTGTTATTGCATCCAACCGAGATAGAAACCCAGGCCGAGAATGCCGAGTGGCGTCGCGCCGGAAGAGTGGATGGAAAGTGTTCGAGAGATTCCTTTATCTCGACTTGGGACTTTGCTTCGATGCGCGCCCGTTCTAAGAGCGCCGGAAGTGAGCCAACGTTATGAGTTCCAAAAACTACGTCTACATAAGGAGCCTTCTTAATGATGCTCCCTTTATCTTTCTGGGCGAGGCAACCTCCGATTGCAATTTGTAAGTTTGGATTAGCGCGCTTTGTTGGGGCTAGAAAACTTAAGTGGCCATAGAGCTTGTTATCAGCATTCTCGCGAACCGCACAGGTGTTAAAGACGATTAGATCTGGATCTTGACCTTCAATTGCCGGGATGTAACCTGCTGCATCGAGCGAGCCGGCGATACGTTCGGAGTCGTGGACATTCATCTGGCAACCCAGAGTTTGAATTACATAGGTACGACTCATATGCGAATCGTACCTTTGGTGCAAAAATTAAGAACTTTGGAATTCAAATTTAGTAACGCGAACGAAGAAAGAGCATATTGCCAGCCCTTCTCAGGCTCTGCAGATTAACTCCGAATTTGTTCCCAGGCTCAAAGGCCAATCCATCAATTAATCCTGGACGATACTCAGTACTCGATGCGCCAACTACGACTGGGCTAATCGTCAGGAACTCTTCTTCGATTTGTCTAGCATGAACAAGTGCCGCATAAAATTTTGGCCCTCCCTCGCAGAGCACACTCATCACTCCAAAGTCTTTCTGTAATCGCTCGTGAAGAAGATTCAAATCCACATCAGATTCACCAAGTTCCAGAATAGTAACTTTCGGTAGACCCAACGCCTTTAACTTCTTTGCTCCACTTGTTGTAGTCGCGACAATTACTTCAAGGAGCGGATCGGCAAATACGGCAGCATCGGCATTTAACTCTCCGCTGCGAGTGACTAGAACCTGATAAGGAAACGGTTTGCGTCCCTCACTTAAACGAAGTTGGTTGAAAGCTTCTGACTCTTGAGGGAAGATGAATGCAGAGCTCCAAATGTGGTTTGGCTCGCTCCGCAAAGTGTTCGCTCCTACTGTTACCGCATCGGCACGAGCTCTCGTTAATGCCATAACCCATTGATCATGTCTATTGAAACCTGAGATATCTCCACCACCCTCATGATGTAGAACTGAGAATGACGTTTTGCCATCGTGTGAAATCACAAAATTTGAATATCGGTATTGTCGATTAGAGGGAATTAACCAATCTCCGCCATAAATATTTCGAATCGAATCAGGAAGGCTGATTACAGAATCACTGCTTTGGATTGGTTCTTCGAAAAGGAGTTGGAAGTTATCGCCTGGTCCGGAGAAATTCATGCCTTAGGTCCATCAACAACAATCGTTTGACCACTTATCCCACTAGAGCTACGAGATATTAGCCAGGAGCAAGTTTGGGCAACTTCTTCAGGTTTAATCAATCGCTTAAATCCTGAGGCGCTCTTCCACTCTTCCAAAGTGGCATCCCCACTTTTTCCAGAACGCGCTCCAATCGAAGTTGCGAGCACCTTAAGCATCGGACTATCTACATTTCCTGGACAGACCGCATTTGCGCGACCGCCAAACTCTGCAATCTCACCAGCAAATGATTGAGTGAAACCAATGAGTCCGAACTTTGATGCGCAATAAACGCTTCCGCCTGATTCACCCACTAGACCTGCAGTTGACGCGATATAGACGGAACTAAATTCCCTTGGCTTACGCCGAAGTACCGCTAGTAAAGCCGCCCCCACATGAAATGCGCCTCGCAAGTTAACCGCCATGACCTTCTCGTAATCCTCCCAGTCAACGGCATCCAACGGTCCAGTCGTGTTGAGACCAGCGGCATAAATCATTCCTGTAATTGGATCATCCTCATCAAGGCTCTGTATAAGGCCAGTTACGGCCTTCGCATCCCTAACGTCGAGCGTGCGATTACTCGCTTCATCAAATTTTGGAAGGGTGACATCCGCAGCAATCACCTTTACTGATTTTTGAAGTTCAATTACGCACGCTCTTCCAATCGCGCCATTTGCACCAATTACTAGCGTTCTCATGCTTTTCCTACCGTTTCCGCTATGGCAGCGCTGATGGATCTCTCATTTGGGACAACTTCTTGCTCTAAAGAAAGCGCCCCGGGAATTGGCACATCTGGAACAGCGAGTCTCTTTACAGATGTGATTGAGATTTTTCGCTCAAGTAAACGAGTTACAACTTCTGCTGAAAGGCCAAAACTTAAGTAATCCTCATCGACAACGAGGATCTTGCCAGTCTTCTTAACAGATGCAGCGACAGTATCCATATCAAGAGGTACAACGCTACGTAGATCAATTACTTCGACGCTTATACCTTTTTTCAGAGCTTCTTCAGCAGCAGTAACAGATGGTGCAACAGTTCCGCTTAGAGTCACGAGAGTTAAGTCACTTCCTTCCCGAACCACATTCGCCTTTCCTATCGGAACGGTATATCTCTCAGCTGGAACATCGGATCCGAAAGTGAAGTCCTCGGCCCGTTTAAGTAATAGCCCTTTATGCTCTATAAACACAACTGGATCATCTGATTCAACAGCGCTGGCCATCAAGCCTTTCGCGTCGTATGGATTTGAAGGAGCTACAACTTTAAGTCCGGGTAAGTGAGCAAATAATCCCCATAAGCATTGAGAGTGCTGCGCTCCAGAACCGATGCAACCCCCCGCAGTTTTAATCACAATCGGCATTCGAACTTTTCCGCCAGACATGTAATGATTCTTTGCAATCGCGTTGTAAACCTGGTCTAAGCAGACTCCTATGAAGTCGACAAACATAATCTCTAGAACTGGGCGATAACCCTCTAGCGCCAATCCCACGCCCATACCTGTTATTGCACTCTCAGAAATTGGAGTATCTAAAACTCTTCCGCTTCCATACTTCTTCTGTAGTCCCCTTGTGGCGCCGAATACTCCGCCTTGGCCACCAACGTCCTCGCCAATAACAAGAACTTGTGGATCGCGCTCCATTTCCAAATGCAGCGCTTCAGATATGCATTGGGAGAGATTTAAATTTCTAGCCACTGTCATCACTCCGCAAAGACATATCTAGTCGCATCCGCGCCAGAAGGCGATGGATCTTTTCTAACTGATGCAAGCATTTCTGAGATTGAGGCGACGACCGACTTTTCAATCTCATTCAATTCTTCAAGTGTCGCTAAGCCTCTTGCAACTAGAGTCTCTTTGGTCCGCTCCAGAGGATCTTCGGATCGGCGCCGCTCCTTCTCTTCTTTCGAACGATACATATCAGCATCGCCTTCGAAGTGTCCGCGAAAGCGATAACACATCGCTTCGATAATGCTCGGGCCTTTTCCAGATCGTGCTCGAGCAAGGGCTGCTTCAAAGGCGTTAGCGACCTCCTCAACATCTAAACCATTCACACGGATTCCATGAGCTCTCCAAGAAGGAGCTCGCTCGGCGATAGTTTCAGTAGCGCTTGAAGCGGAGAAGGGAACAGAGATAGCCCACTCATTATTTTCTACTACAACAACAAGGGGTAACGAGAGCGCACCAGCCATATTCATGGCCTCATGAAACGCACCCGTATTCACAGCTCCATCGCCCACAACTGCAACGGCGACTGCCTGGTTACCTTTCAAGCGCGCGGCATAAGCATGGCCAAGCGCTACTGGTACTCCGGCGCCAACTATTCCGGTAGCAGAGAATTTCAATGATGGATCGAATATATGCATGTGCCCACCGAATCCACCACAGATTCCAGTCGACTTCTCAAAGATTTCTGCAAGCATGGCTCGCAGATCGACTCCTTTCGCAATCGCATGCATATGATTGCGATGAGTACTACACATTGCATCTTCTTTACTTAGAAAACCAACCATTCCGGCGCTTATTGCTTCTTGTCCTACGCCAGTATGTAACTCGCCATGTATCTCGCGGGTTGGAACTCCTTCAAGGCATGCTAACTCGAAATGGCGCATCCAGAGCATGTAGCCATATCGATCCTTAAGAGTTATTTCCTGCGCCACCAAATTGCTCCTCTAATTCAATGACCGTTCCAAAGCGATCAGCACAATAAGCCGCTTTACCTTCTGAAAATTCCGTGACCTTTCCTAACATGATTCCGCCGCTCGATACCAGCTCCGCCAGAGCCTTCTCGATATCTGGAACGAGAAATGCAGTATGAGACCTTCCAGGATAAATAGGCAATAGTTGATTGGCATCACTTGGGATATTTATAAACTCAATGAATTCAAGTACCTGATCGCTTATAGGTGACTTCGTCTGCACAAGGTGGGCGCCCAGTCCCTTAACCCCAGTTATGCCACTGATCAAGTCGGTCATATTCCTAGCTTCGAAAACAACTTCAAATCCTAAATTTGTTGCGTAATAATCGATTACTCGGTCAATTTCTCTTACCGCAACTCCGGTGTGGTGCCATGCCCAACTATTCAATCGACCTGAATTCTTAGGGCTCATGACTACATCGTAGTCGCATAGAAAAGTTTTGAAGAGTAGCCTTATCGACGTTCCCAGATAATCAGGAGATAAATCAACGGTGTCCAGCAGTAACAAAGCGAACGGCAAAAGTGAAAAAGGTGGAATGGGTGGTGGCTTAGTTCCAGGTACTTACCCAGCACCAAAAGCACTTAGACCAACGCTAGTTGGAGAAAGCTGGTCAGTCGTCGCTGGACATCCACGAACTTCTCTCGTGGCGGCCGAAATATTTAGAGCGGGTGGGAATGCAATTGATGCGGGAGTAGCAGCAGGAATCGCTAGCAATGTGGTTCAAGTCGATATGGCAAATTTTGGCGGAATTGCTCCGATTTTGATTAGAGAGGCTGCCGCTCAAAGCGCTTGGTCAGTCGCTGGTATTGGAAGATGGAGCAAGAGCGCATCCCTAGAAGAAATGTTAAAGCGTTACGGCGGATCGCTACCTCTTGATGGTGCTCCGGCAATAGTTCCAGGCGCTCCAGCTGGATGGATCGCTGCGCTAAAACGCTTTGGAACCATGTCATTTTCACAAGTAGCAACCCCTGCTATCAAACTTGCTCGCGAAGGTTTCCTTGTAGATCAATCACTTGCGACAAGCCTTGAGATAACCGGAAGAAATTTCCAAAAATGGCCAACAAGCGCTGCAATTTACAGGCCAGATGGAAAGTCAATTGCGCCAGGCCAAAGGTTGAAACAAGAGAAGTTGGCCGAACTCTTACAACGCCTCGTTGATGCCGAGACAGCTCACAACGGCAATCGTGCCGAAAAGTTAAGCGCAGCCCATAAAGCATTTTATGAGGGAGCGGTTGCTCAAATACTGGCGGACTCAGTCACATCACGCGGCGGATATATGACACTTAGTGATCTTGCTGAATTTGAGGCGGAGATAGAACCTGCGCCTTCTGTTGAAATTAAAGGATGGCGATTCTTTGCGACACCATCTTGGAGCCAAGGTCCCACTGCGCTACAAATTCTTGGGATTCTTGCTAGAACTAGTGGAAGTTGGCATGAACTTGTCGAGTCGATAACCCTTGCATTTAATGATCGGGAAGACTTCCTTGCCGCACCTGGACAGATGAAGAAAGATCTGCTTGATTTGATTAGCGATCAGCATCTAGAAGAATCAGCAGCGCTAATAGGTGAGAGTTCTCTAGCAGGTAGACCAGGTGAAGATTTAGCTACAAAACCACTTTCAAGTACGACTGCGGTCGTCACAATGGATAGCGAAGGAAACACCTTTGCAACTTCACCCTCAGACACCATTGACGGTGGGCCCATAATCCCGGAATTGGGAATTCTCTGCTCCCCGCGGGGCGTTCAGAGCCGATTGGACTTAAATCATCCGAATCGATTAACACCGGGGGGTCGACCTGTTGTTACGCCCGCGGCGATGATTGGTCTGTGTGATGGCGAGTCATGGGCGCTGGCATGTCCGGGAGGGGATGTAATTGTTCAAGCGATGGCACAAGTTATCTGGAAAGTTGTTAGTGAAAGCATGGAGTTACAAGAGTCGGTCGAATCACCTCGGATAGCTGCATTTAATGCTCCAAGTGCTTTTCACCCTCATCCATCTGCCGATCGACTGGTTTATGCAGAAAAGAGAATTGGCGAAGATGCAATAGATAAGCTGAGAAGACACGGACACACAGTTCAAGTTTGGCCAGAATATGAATTCGATGCTGGTTCAGTTCAAACCATTAAATCTTCTCGAAATTCAGATGGCGAGCGAACTCTCTTTGCTGCTGCAGATCCCCGACGTAGCGCTTACGGATTAGCAGAATAGGATTTAAGATGATTGATTTAGACAAAGTAATTACAGATACACAATCACTAATCCGCATTGATAGCCAGAACCCCGGAATACAAGAGAAAGAATGTGTGGAATGGGTAGCAAGAAGGCTAGAAGGTCTCGGATTCGAGCCTAAGCGCACCATCGTTCAACCGGGACGAGAAAATTTAAGCGTCTCAATTCCAGGCCAAGGAACGGCTCCACGTCTGGTCTTACTCGGGCATCTAGATACCGTTCCGATTGGCGCAGGGTGGTCCCTTCCTCCACATGAGGGCGCAATTCGAGATGGAAAGATTTATGGTCGCGGTGCTTGTGACATGAAAGGTGGAGTAGCGGTTGCTCTTGGATTACTCGAGTCAATCAAGAAATTAGGTATTAAACCTGCTGGCGACATACTTTTTGTTGCGACCGTTGATGAGGAGGCGCCTAATATGGCGGGCGCTCATTCGCTCGTTCAGAGCGGGGATTTGCGCGCCGATGATCAGGTCGTTGCGCTCGAACCAACTGGTGCACGGCTTCGCATTGCCCAAATGGGTCTTCGATGGATTGATCTTCGTGTCACAGGTCGGATGGCGCATGCCGGTCGCGCTCACCTCGGAATTGATTCGGCCCACATAATGTCGCGCATCGTCGATCGCTTAAAACGACATATCGAATCATTAAAGCATGAAGATCCCATTCTGGGGCGGGCTAGATTTACTTGTGGAGTTTTTAACGCTGGTGTAGCAACCAATGTCGTTCCACCATTTGCTGATGCAAAGTTTGATGTTCGAATCGTTCCACCAATGAAAATTGAAGATGTTATTCCATTAGTTGAGAAGATTGCCAAAGAGGTGATTCGAGATTTTCCCGGCGCAGATTTCTCAATCAAAGGCCTCGGCGCCCCGCGACCTCCTGTTCGAGCGAGTGAAGATTCCCATATCATCAAATCTCTTCGAGCGTCTTACAAGAAAGTAACTGGAGTCGAAGTTCCAGTTGGTGGCAATGATGGTCATGAGGCCTATACAGATGCATCAATGGTTGCTGCTCTGACGGGAAGTAACTCATGCACTGTCTTTGGTCCAGGATCTACGGATCAAGCGCATACAGCAGATGAGTTTGTGAGCATCCAAGAGTTAGAACTCGTCTCAAAAGTAATTTGGGATATGGCAACAAGCTGGGGAAATCCAAGATAAGGAGCTGGTAAAAATGATTATAGATGCATACAACAACGTCTGGCAGGCAGGTGGAACATCTGACTATCTCACCGCGGAGTCATATACCCCAGAAGACATGATTCGCGCGATGGATATCGCTGGAGTTGATATGGCAGTGGGATGCTCTCTTGGACAGATGATGGATAACAACTTCATCGCAGAAACTATGAGGCGCCATCCAACGCGCATTATTGGCTTCGGACAGGTAAACCCACGATTCCCAGATGCCGTTGCCACTATTGATCATCTCTCCAAATCTTTAAATCTTAAAGGTCTAAAACTTCATCCGACTATGCATGGTTATCATTTCGCCGATCATGGTTTGCTAGATCCTATTTTTGAAGCAGCAGATCGAAACAAACTTGTAGTGCTGGTAAACGCGCTAGATGATCCATTCTGTGCTCCTCTTTCTATCGAGGAGATTGCGCGCGGTTTTCCCAATACGCCAGTCTTGATTGCCCACATGGGTACGGTTTGGAACCTTAATGAGGCGATTCTTGTGGCAAAGCGAAATCCCAATATCTACCTAGAGACTTCCGGCTCACAACTACTTGATGTGAAACTTGCCTATCGCTCAATTGGCTCGGATCAGATTGTTATGGGCACTGATTGGCCAGGTAGCGATTTCGACTTAGAGCGGGCGAAGATCGCTCGCGCCATACCTTCCGCTAAAGATCGGGAGTTGGTAGAGGGTGGAAATCTGGCCCGCCTGCTTAAACTCAATCCATAAGGTTTAGTAGATGAAAGAGAGCGCAGGTTTCGTGGATGCTCACTCTCACCTGCGTTCAACTTCATTAGCAGAACATCGCGTTGGAGGAAGTTGCTTAGAAGAAGCAATTCTGCGAATGAATGCTATGACATCGATTGACGTGGAAGATGATGTCTTTGTTGCCTGTTGCAACTTAGTCGCCTCCGGAGTCACTGGTGTTCAATTTATCTTTCATACATTTGGAGCTCCAATTGACTACTTAAATGCCTTGGAAAAATCCCTATCTGGAATACGTCGTTCCGGCATCCGGGCACAAGTAATTCTCGCAATCACTGATCAGTTTGAATTCATCCCGCAACGAGTAAAAGAATCTTTGGATCTCCCCCCATTTGTCGCTACTGGCCGAAAAATGAGTCCGGTTGAATTCCGAGAGGTCTTCGAATACGCACAAGTTCGAGACCCTGATTTTGTTTTTGGCATCGGGCCAGTCGCACCGCAATGGTGTAGCGATGAGATGTTGAGGGCCATAAGCGAGATTGCTCAACGGGGCATACGGATCCATACCCATTGTCTAGAGAGCGAATCGCAGCGACATTGGATTACTCAATCACCTATTGAGCGCTTGGACGCCTTTGATCTCCTAGGTCCGCAAACGAGCCTCGCGCACGCAGTTTGGCTAACAGGTGATGAATTCAAAAAAGTTCATGAAACTGGTACCCATCTCGTAACTTGTCCAAAGTCCAATGTCGTTTTGAAATCTGGAAAAGCAGATTGCGCCGCCTGGAGAGGGCATGAGATCAACTTCGGCATAGGGCTCGACAGCATCTCTGGGATAGAAGAGCCGCTTAGAACTGCAAAGTTAGCCTTCACCGAAAGAGATGCAGTTCATGCTCTAACAATTGGGGGCGCTGAGGCCGCAGGTTTAGACACTTCACCAGACACTGTGAAGTGGAGTGACTGGGAATCAAGTGTTGCTCAAGAAGTGTCAATCGCGGGAGAGGTGATTTTTAAAGACGGTGCTCATCTGCGAAATGAAGAGCTTATTGACGCGCGAACTCGAGTTTCTAAGAAAATGGCAGCCGATAGCGAAGGACGAGATAGTCGACATGCATCACTAGACAAGATTATGAATGAGTATCTAGAAGCTGTCCGATGAAACCTAGATTGCTCTATGAAACAAGAGCCGAGTTAGGTGAAGGAATGCATCTCTTCCCAGATGGCAACATGCGATGGGTAGATCTACCTAATGGATTGGCTTATCGATGGGATGGGAATACTAATCAACTTTGGCACTCCCAAAAGGAGGAACTCTCAAAGGTCCTTCCTTGGTGTAACGGAACTATCCTGCTAAGTCAGACTGCAATAATTTTTCTCAACCAAGAGAATAATGAAGTAGAGCGCATCAACCTTCATGATGAAGCGAGTAATTTAAGATGTTCTGACAGCATGGTATTGCCAAATGGTGAAATGCTAGTTGGAATTCTTGACCGTGATCTGACACCTAACAAGAGCAAGCTGATACAAGTTAAGCTGGATCGAAGCATTGTAGAAATAGTCTCCTTGGCTAGCATCTCAAATGGAATTGTTCTACTCGTGGATGGAAAGCGCGTAGTTTGGACCGATAGTCCAAGGAAAGAACTAGAGGTATTTGATTTTGATCCAATCACCGGAGCTGTAGGCGGCCGACGGACATTTGCAAAGTTACCGGAGAACATGGGACTGATTGACGGAATTTGCGCCGATGCAAATGGTGGGGTCTGGGCTGCGCTCTGGGCCGGATCTGGAGTTGCACATTTTGATGGTGATGGTGAATTAGTCGAAGTCATTCGCTTTGAAGCACCAAATGTAACTTCCTGCGCCTTTGATCGTGAAGATAATCTGTTAATCACCACAGGTACGGCCACGCTCACCGAAGAGGAGCTCCGCCGGTTCCCTGGAGCAGGAGGTCTATGGATGATCCCTCAAATAGAACATGGTGCTCGCAGGGCGCCCACTTACGTTGCTCAGTTCTAGAAAGTC
>Ga0194116_10004300_pt1 | contig 16426 bp, 15 predicted proteins | sample TA2MahsurfametaG_4_FD_148617 | JGI IMG/M metagenome (GOLD analysis project Ga0194116, IMG submission 148617) | Freshwater microbial communities from Lake Tanganyika, Tanzania - TA2015008 Mahale S9 surface | ecosystem: Environmental > Aquatic > Freshwater > Lake | place: Tanzania: Lake...
CTGATGATGCACTTGCCTGGGCAATCAAGAGTGAGGCGAAGGTAATCTTGGTATCGCCTTGTTGCCATCACGATTTAAATAAACTGATAAAACCAGCTGGCCAAGAATGGGAACCCATTTTTAGAAGTGGAATAGTAAAAGAGCGCTTTGCAGATCTATTGACTGATTCACTCCGCGCTGAGCTCTTAAGAATAAATGGCTACAAGGCAGATATTGTCGAGTTCGTCTCGATAGATCACACGCCGCGGAATCTCATGATTAGGGCGACTTTTACTGGAATCGCCGCCGATCGGCGAAATTATGAGAGCCTCTGTGAGCAGTGGTCTATAAATCCTTATCTCGCCACGCTTCTTTCCTAAGTTAGGCTTGCCCTCTATGTCGAACACCGTCCTTGCTTCCCTTCCAATTGGAGAACGAGTTGGAATCGCATTTTCTGGCGGCCTTGATACCTCTGTCGCAGTTGCTTGGATGCGTTCTAAAGGTGCAATTCCTTGTGCTTACACCGCAGATCTCGGTCAATATGACGAGAGCGACATTGCCTCCGTCCCAGATCGCGCTAAACAATATGGCGCTGAGATCGCACGCTTAGTTGATTGCAAAGAGACCTTAATAGAAGAAGGTATAGCCGCCCTTGCTTGCGGCGCTTTCCACATTAGAACTGGCGGCCGGGTTTACTTCAATACAACTCCGCTAGGCCGCGCAGTTACCGGAACTCTCTTAGTGCGCGCGATGCTCTCTGACAAGGTATCTATTTGGGGCGATGGCTCTACTTACAAAGGTAATGACATCGAGCGTTTCTATCGTTATGGACTCCTTGCAAACCCAACTCTAAAAATCTATAAGCCTTGGCTTGATAAGCAATTTGTAACTGAGCTTGGTGGCCGTAAGGAAATGTCAGAATGGCTCACAAATAACAATCTTCCTTACCGTGATAGCAAAGAGAAGGCTTACTCAACAGATGCAAATATTCTCGGTGCAACTCACGAGGCAAAAGAGCTAGAGAAGCTAGAGAGCTCTATTGAGTTAGTAGAGCCGATCATGGGAGTTCGGTTCTGGGATTCAAGGGTTGCGATTGCAAGTGAAGATGTGAAGATCCAATTCGCATCTGGTCGCCCAGTTGCCATTAACGGTAAAGATTTCACCGATGTTGTTGCCTTGATGCGCGAAGCAAATGCAATCGCGGGGCGCCATGGACTTGGAATGTCTGACCAGATCGAAAATCGGATTATCGAAGCGAAGAGTCGCGGTATCTACGAAGCGCCAGGAATGGCCTTGCTGTTTATCGCCTATGAGCGATTACTGACCGCAATCCATAACGAGGATACGATTGCAAATTATGCTCAAGAAGGTCGAAGACTCGGAAGGCTGCTTTATGAAGGAAGATGGTTCGATCCACAATCCTTGATGCTCCGTGAGTCACTAACTAGATGGGTTGCCTCAACGATTTCTGGAACTGTGACTCTAAGACTTCGCCGCGGTGATGATTACTCAATCATCAATACGCAAGGTGAGGGATTCTCATATCACCCAGAGAAGTTATCGATGGAACGTACTGAATCCGCAGCCTTTGGCCCGGAGGATCGCATCGGACAACTCACGATGCGCAACCTAGATATCCAAGATACGAGAGCAAAACTTGAGATGTATCGCGAGCGTGGCCAGATTGGAAAAGGAAAGTTTGAACTAGCCGATCCAACAGAGGGGTAGATGTGTCACAAACAAAAATCTCAAAGATCCTCGATGGCTTTATTGAAGAGGGAATAAAAATGACTCCAATCGGAGCCACCCTCCTTGGCGTCCCGGGCTTTGATGACAAACTTGATGACTTCTCAATGGTCGGCCAGAAAGCGCGTGAAGAGCTAACTCGAAAGACTTTAAATGAAGTAAGAGCCGAAACTCCTGAGAATGAATACGACCGAATCGCCCAAGCAGTAGCCACAGAGCGTCTTTCTTCTGAGTTAAGACTGAGCGAGAGCCATGAATCAAGGGCCCTCTTTAATTTAATCTCATCACCGGTCACCTCAATCCGCCAGGTCTTCGAAATGATGCCGAAGGAGAGGTCGGATTCAGCCGCTAATGCAACAAAACGTCTAAACGCCATTAGCGAAGCGCTAAAGGGATGGTGCTCAACGCTAGAAACTGTCGCTGGCGAAGGAAGAGTTAATTCAACTCGCCAAGTATTATCGACCGCAGGACAACTCGAAACATTCTCAAAAGGCGCATTCCAAACAGTTGCTAAGAAGTTCGACCAAGCTGGCACAAATAGCGAATTGCTTCAAGCCGCGAAGAACGCTGAATCCGCCTGCTTAGAAACCGCTAACTGGCTTAAAGGCACTTACGCTCCCAAGTCTGATCCCAAAGATGGAGTTGGGGAAGAGCGTTACAAGATGTGGGCTCGCCATTTCACCGGAGCTGATTTAAATCTCCGCGATACATACGAGTGGGGAATTGCCCAACTCGATGAGATCAACGCCCGCATGAAGCGCGCTGCCGATCGTCTCTATCCAGATGCAACATCATTACGAGAAGTCGCAGATCAACTCGATAAGGATCCTCGCTACACCGTCGAAGGTGAAGCCGAACTTCTCCGTAAGTTAAAAGAGTTCATCGAGAAGGCTGTCGAACGCCTAGATGGAAGAGAATTCGATATCGATCCACGGATTAAAAATTGCGAAGCACGGCTTGCCCCAGAAGGAAGCGCCTCAGCTGCCTATTACATGGGGCCAAGTGAAGATCTATCTCGTCCAGGTACTACTTGGTTTCCAACTATGGGTCGAAAGACTTTTAGTTGGTGGAACATCGTCTCAACTTGGTATCACGAAGCTGTCCCAGGACATCACCTTCAAGTTGCAACAACAAAAGTTAATACTGTTCGCCTAAATAGATTTCAACGAAATCGTGTCTGGGTATCTGGATATGGTGAAGGTTGGGCGCTCTACGCCGAACGTCTAATGGATGAACTTGGTGCATTTGAAGATCCTGGTTATGAAATGGGATATCTATCTGCGCAAGGCCTAAGAGCTGCGCGCATCGTCGTTGATATCGGTATGCACTGTGGCTATAAGGATTTCAATGGCGAGGTTTGGAACGCCGAATCTGCTTTCAAGATTCTTCATGAACGAGCTCTCCTTGATGACATCTCAGCGCGTAGCGAAGTTGATCGCTATCTAGGTTGGCCCGGCCAAGCCATCTCTTACAAAGTTGGCGAGCGCTTCATGATGGAAGCAAGAGAAGATGCCAAGAAGCGACTTGGGGCCAACTTCAATCTCAAGAAGTTCCATTCATATGTATTGAATCTCGGACCAATGGGACTTGATCCATTTAAGGCGGAGATGGCCGCTTGGAACGGCCAATAACCCTCCGCTAGACTCTCGCTGTTGTTTCCGGGGTCGGTGTAATTCCGAACCGGCAGTCAAAGTCTGCGACCCGCTAGCAGCCAGCTATCGGTGGACTTGGTGAGATTCCAAGACCGACGGTTAAAGTCCGGATGAGAGGAAACAAATACGCGCATCCTTGCGCGTGCTCTTTTGCGCACCCCGGAAATCTTTCGGAGGTGGCGATCTTGGTAGATATCCAAACCGCGATGCGCCGTGCCGATGAAATCTCAAAATTAGGTTTAGGCGTGACCGCCCCAAATCCCATCGTTGGCGCAGTCATATTGAGTGACTCAGGTGAATTAATCGGTGAAGGTTTTCATCATCGTGAAGATGGCGGAAAGCATGCTGAGGTCGTGGCGCTACAAGCCGCAGGAGCTAAAGCAAATGGCGCCACCCTAGTTCTCACTCTTGAGCCATGTAACCATCATGGCAAGACGCCACCTTGTACCGAAGCGATCATCAAGGCTGGAATAAAGAAAGTTGTTTACTCAGTCTCTGACCTAAATCCAAAAGCAGCTGGCGGTGCGAATCGATTGCGCGAAGCGGGTATCGAAGTGGAATCAGGGTTACTTGAAGAGGAAGTTAGTTTCACTAACCGCGCTTGGTTAACGAAGATTAAGAGCGATCGTCCTTATACAACTTTGAAGGTAGCGACGACCCTAGACGGAAAAGTTGCAGCATCAGATGGAACTTCTAAGTGGATCACAAATGAGGGTGCACGCAAAAGTGTTCATGAGTTAAGAAGTGAATGTGATGCCATCGTCACTGGAACGGGAACTGTTATCGCAGACGATCCAGCGATGACGGTGAGGGGAGTGGAGCGCCGTAACTTCGAATTTAGACCAGCGCGTGTTGTTATGGGCAAACGCGCCATCCCAGCCGGGTCAAAGATTCTCGATGAGAGCGCAACCACGATTCATCTTGAGAGTCATAGCCTTTCCCAGCTACTTGAGTTAGCCGAGGAGAAGGGGTGGAACCGGATCCTGGTTGAAGCGGGGCCAAAACTCACTAGTGCGTTTCTCAAGGCTGAGCTCTTTGATGAGCTATTTCTTTATCAAGCCCCAACGTTACTTGGCGGCAGATTTGATTTTGTCGGTGATTTTGAGGTTAGAAACTTGAGTGAACGGGTTGATCTGAACCTCCATTCAACCAAGATCATCGGAGATTACGAGAAGAATCTCTTGCTCCACTTATTGGCGGTGAGTAAATAATGTTTACCGGTCTAGTAGCGGATAAAGGGCGAATCCTCGCCATTGAAAGTGGCGCTGATTCAGCTGTTGTTGAGATTAAAAGTACGCTCGTAGGAGAGATAAAAGTTGGTGACTCAATTAGCGTTAATGGGGTTTGTCTAACAGCTATCTCGCTAGACGAAAGCTCATTTAAAGCAGATGTAATGGTTCAAACGCTTCGAATCACGAGTCTTAAGAGCCTTAAAGTTGGAAGTCCCGTCAATCTTGAGCTTGCAGCTCGAGCGGACTCAAGACTCGGTGGGCATATCGTCCAAGGCCATGTGGATGGCGTTGGGGTTGTGAAAGAGAATTCATATGGAGAGAAGTGGCACAAGTTTGTGCTCTCGATTCCTCAAGATCTAACTAAGTACATTGTCAACCAAGGTTCAATCGCTGTCGATGGAGTCTCTCTAACGGTTGGAGAAATCGTTGGCGAGCAAGTCACCCTTTGGTTGATCCCAGAAACTTTGATAAAGACTAATTTGTCAGAGAAGAAGAGCGGTGACTTAGTAAACATCGAAGTTGATGTAATCGCTAAGTATGTAGAGCGCCTCATGAAGCGAGGTGAAGAGAGTGGCAAGTGAATTAGATAAGGCAATAGCAGCTTTCGGCAATGGTGGCTTTGTGATTGTTACCGATGATGCAGATCGTGAGAATGAAGGCGACCTCTTCTTGCTCGCCAGCGCTGCTACCACGGAGAAAATCGGCTTCATGATCCGCTACACCTCCGGCGTGATCTGTGTAGCGATGACCGAGGAGCGCTCGCGCCAGCTTCACCTTCCTTTGATGGTCAAGCAGAATCAAGATACAAAGCGGACTGCATTTACAGTCACCGTAGATGTTAAGCATGGAATCACTACTGGCATTAGCGCACAAGAACGAGCCAACACAATTCGCGCACTAGCCGATTCAGCCTCTAGCGCTGAGGATTTCATCCGCCCTGGACACATATTCCCGCTGATTGCTCATGAAGGTGGGCTCGCGTCAAGACGCGGTCACACCGAAGCCGTTGTTGAGATGTGTTATCGAGCCGGGGCAGCTCCGGTTGGAGTAATAAGTGAACTTGTAAATGAAGATGGCTCGATGATGCGTGGCCAAGCGCTTTACGACTTCGCTCGTGAGCACTCGATCCCGATGGTAACTATCGAGGAACTTTCTAAATCATTGGCGCCATCAAACAAGAGGGCAAGTGAGAAATTTGAATGGGCGAAGTTACCGAGAGCAAATGGTGAGTGGCGAATCGCTACTCACTCCGGCCAAGGTGGCGTTACCCATGCGGTGCTAGCTCTTGGTGGTTTAAGTTCGAGAGAAGTGTTGCTCCGAATTCACTCTGAATGCTTAACCGGTGATGTCTTAGGTTCAATACGCTGCGATTGTGGTGATCAATTAACTGGAGCGATGGAAGCGATTGAACAAAAAGGTTCTGGGTTAATCATTTACCTGCGCGAACATGAAGGAAGAGGAATTGGCTTAGGCGAAAAAATTCGTGCGTATCGACTCCAAGATGAGGGGCTAGATACCGTGGATGCAAACTTAGCTCTTGGCCACGGAATTGATGAGCGGGACTTTCAGGATGCTGTTGAGATTTTGAATGATCTCGGAGTTAAGGATGTAGTTCTGTTGACGAATAATCCAGCCAAGGTCAAAACCCTAGAAGATGCCAAAGTGAGCGTTAAAACCCAAGCTCTAGTAGTTTCGCCAAATCCGCATAACCTCGCTTATTTGAAAGCAAAGAGTGAACGATTAGGTCATGTTTTAGCTGATAAACGGAAGGATGCCTAAATGTCAGGAAACGCTCCGAAAGTAGAAGTTCCTTCGCTAGCTGGATCTAAAGTTGCGATTATCTCGGCGCGCTGGCATCAAGAGATTTGTGATGCGCTAGTTGTGGGCGCAAAGCGCGCCTTGAACGAAGCTGGAATTGCAGACTCCGAAACTATTTATGTCCCTGGCTCCTTTGAGCTTCCGCTCGCTGCCCAATTTGCTCTAAATGCTGGCGCTGATGCCGCTGTGGTGGTTGGCGTTGTACTCAGAGGCGAGACGCCACATTTTGATTATGTCTGCCAAGGTGTAACCGATGGCGTGATGCAAGTCTCGCTTAAGTTAGATAAACCAATCGGATTTGGAGTTCTCACTGTCGATACCGTGGAACAAGCGATAGCAAGAAGTGGGGTTGTGGGAAGTAAGGAAGATAAGGGATATGACAGCGCGCTAGCTGCCTTGGATCTTCTTCGCGTAAAGCGCGAACTGAGTGATAGGTTGAGAAAGTGACCACCGCTGGTGAAAAGTTCCACACCGCACTTAAGAGTGAATCTCCGCTACAAATCATTGGAACAATAAATGCAAACCATGCCCTTCTTGCTGAGCGAGCTGGGTATCGCGCCATCTATCTCTCTGGTGGTGGAGTCGCTGCGGGATCTTTAGGCGTACCTGATTTAGGAATTTCGACTTTAGAAGATGTACTTGTCGATGTTCGAAGAATTACTGCGGTTTGTGACCTACCGCTCCTAGTAGATATTGATACTGGTTTCGGTCCATCAGCTTTCAACATCCAGAGAACTATTCGATCGCTAATTGATGCGGGAGCTGCGGCTGCTCATATGGAAGACCAGATCGGTGCGAAGCGATGTGGTCATCGCCCCAATAAAGAGGTTGTTTCAACTACAGAAATGGTCGATCGGATTAGAGCTGCGGTTATTGCAAGAGGAAACGACCCCTTCTACTTAATCGCAAGAACTGATGCGGTAGCCGTTGAAGGATTGGAAGGTGCTATTACCCGCGCCAAGGCATATATCGATGCTGGCGCCGATGCGATTTTTGCCGAAGCCATTAGAACCCTTGAGGATTACAAGCGCTTCACCGCTGAGATAAAAGTTCCGGTACTTGCAAACATAACTGAGTTTGGACTGACGCCACTTTTCACTTTAGATGAATTGAAAGGCGCTGGAATCTCTATGGCGCTCTATCCGTTGTCTGCTTTCCGCGCCATGAATAAGGCGGCCGAGCGCGTTTATGAAGTGATTCGCAAAGAGGGCACCCAAAAGTCGGTATTGGGCGAGATGCAGACTCGTGAAGAGCTCTATGACCGGATTAACTATTACGAGTATGAGAAGTCGTTAGATAAATTCCAAGCTGAGAAGCGCGGGGAATGAGCGAGTTCAAAGCTAAGAAGTCAGTAGCGCTCTCCGGCGTTCCCGCTGGAAATACCGCTCTATCTACGGTTGGTCAAAATGGAAACGAACTTCACTACCTTGGGTATGACATCAAGGATCTTGCTGAGAATTGCGAATTTGAAGAGGTTGCGTTTCTTATTCTCTATGGAAAGTTACCCAATAAGCTTGAGTTAGATTCCTATAAGAATAAGTTGAAGGCCCTTCGTAATCTTCCAGCCTCAATTCTTACGATTTTAGAGAACATCCCAAAGAGCGCCCATCCGATGGATGTGATTCGTACCGGAGTCTCTGCGCTTGGTTGCGAGATTCCAGAAGCTGATTCGCATAGCGATGAGGCCGCTCTTGATGCAGCTAATCGCCTAATCGCATCGACGCCATCAATGCTTCTCTATTGGTACCACTTCTCCCAAAGCGGTAAGCGAATATCGTTAGAGACCAACACCGATAGCGTCGGAGAGCACTTTTTAACGCTGCTTCATGAGACGAAACCAGATTCTTCGTGGATAAAAGCGATGCACACTTCGTTGATTCTCTATGCCGAGCATGAATTTAATGCCTCCACATTTACAGCTCGGGTAATTGCTGGAACGGGATCGGATATGTATTCAAGTATTACTGGAGCGATAGGCGCATTGCGTGGCCCAAAACATGGTGGTGCAAATGAGGTTGCCCTTGAGATTCAGGAGCGATATGCCACACCTGATCAAGCCGAAGCGGACATTCTTACGCGGCTCGAAAAGAGAGAAGTAATCATCGGTTTTGGCCATCCGGTCTATACGGTGGGTGATCCGCGTAACCCCATAATCAAGGGCGTAGCTAAGGAACTTTCCGGTGGCCGCGGTATTTATGATATTGCAGAACGTATTGAGAGTGTGATGTGGGATAGAAAGAAAATGTTCCCAAACCTCGATTGGTTCTCAGCAGTTGCTTATAAAGAGATGAGAATTCCCACCTCCTTCTTCACTCCGATCTTTATCTTTGCTCGCCTTACCGGTTGGGCAGGTCACATAATTGAGCAGCGTCATGACAACAGAATCATCCGCCCTCGTGCAAACTATGTCGGCCCAGAAAATAGAGCATTTGTGAAGCTGGAGGATCGCTAGATGTCATCGAATTTCACCAAGTCGGATCTACCTTTTGATCAAGAAATGGTTGATATCGTCGACTATGTTCTTAGCTACAAGATTGATTCCGACTTAGCGAAGAAGACAGCTTGGTATTGCTTCCTTGACACTATTGGGTGCGGATTAGAGTCACTCGAATATGATGCTTGCCGAAAGCTACTAGGGCCCGTTGTTCCGGGAGTAAGAATTGAAAATGGAGTTCGAGTTCCTGGAACAGATTATGAATTAGATCCGGTTGCTGGTGCTTTTAGTATCGGGGCTGCCATTAGATGGCTGGATTTTAATGACACCTGGTTGGCTGCTGAATGGGGCCACCCTTCCGATAATTTAGGTGGAATTCTTGCGGTAGCGGATTGGCTATCCCGAAACGCTGTGGCAAGCGGTGGAAAGCCGCTCATGATGAGCGATGTCTTTAACGCGATGATTATGGCTCATGAGATCCAAGGATGTATCGCTCTTGAGAACTCCTTCAATAGAGTCGGCTTAGATCACGTAATCTTGGTCAAAGTCGCATCAACTGCAGTAGTTGGAAAGTTGCTTGGACTTACTCGCGAACAAATTTTGAATGCAGTCTCACTTGCCTGGGTAGATGGCCAATCACTTCGCACTTATCGCCACTTTCCAAATGCTGGCTCGAGAAAATCTTGGGCCGCTGGAGATGCAACTTCACGTGCAGTCCGGCTTGCGCTAATTGCTAAGACCGGCGAGATGGGATATCCATCAGTGCTCTCTGCAAAGACTTGGGGCTTTTACGATGTTTCCTTTAAAGGAAATAAGTTCAAGTTCCAACGCCCGTATGGCTCCTATGTGATGGAGAACGTGCTCTTTAAGATCTCATTCCCGGCCGAGTTCCACGCCCAGACAGCTGTTGAAGCAGCTTTGAAGATCTACCAAGAGATGGTTGCCCGCGGTAAGAGCGAGGCTGATATTGAACGGATTGAGATTAGAACGCACGAAGCATGCATCCGAATCATCGAAAAGAAAGGCCCGCTAAGAAATCCCGCAGATCGTGATCACACCATCCAATACATGGTTGCTATCCCGCTCATTTTTGGTCGTCTTACGGCGCGCGATTATGAGGATGACATCGCTGCTGATCCAAGAATCGATGCGCTTCGGGAGCGGATCTTCTGTGTTGAAGATCCCCAATTCACTAAGGATTACCACGACCCAGAAAAGCGCTCGATTGCAAATGCGGTCACCGTCTACTTCAAAGATGGAAGTAAGGTCGATGAGATCGCAATTGAGTATCCGGTCGGCCATAAGCGCCGTAGGGAAGAGGGCATTCCACTTCTAATCGAGAAATATCGAACCAATCTCGCTCGAATCTTCGATAAAGTTCAACAAGAGAAGATTGCTGGATTGACCCTTGATTATGAGAAGTTAGCTAATACCCCGGTAAATGAACTTATGGAGTACTTCGTAAAGAAGAGTTAACGGTTCTGGGGGAAACCTAGGTTGATTCCACCATGGCTTGGATCAAGCCATCTGCTTGTGACGACTTTTCCTCGAGTGAAGAAGTGGACTCCTTCAGTTCCATGGGCGTGAGTGTCACCAAAGAGGGAACTCTTCCAACCGCCAAATGAGTAGTACGCGGTTGGGACTGGGATCGGGACATTGATTCCAATCATTCCCACAGGCACTTCATTTTGGAATCGACGCGCTGCGCCACCATCGTTGGTGAATATCGCAGTCCCGTTTCCGTAGCGGTGAGAATTAATAAGCGCTAGCCCTTCGTCATAACTCTTCACTCGCACAACTGAGAGAACTGGGCCAAAGATTTCATCGGTGTAGATGGACATCTCGTTAGTGACGTGATCAAAGAGCGTTGGACCTAACCAGAATCCATTTGCAGCTCCATCAACCTTCGGATTGCGGCCATCGACTACAAGTTTTGCGCCCTCACGCTCACCCGCATCCACATAAGATGAAACTTTGTCGCGATGTACTGAGGTAACAAGAGGACCCATATCTGCGCCAGCGCTTCCATCGCCAGTTCGCAATTTGGTCATTCGCTCTGCGATCTTCTTTACTAATTCATCAGCAATTGGCTCGACTGCAACTAGCGCAGAAATCGCCATGCAACGTTCACCGGCAGAACCAAATCCAGCATTGACAGCAGCATCAGCAGCAAGATCAAGGTCGGCATCAGGAAGAACCAACATATGGTTCTTTGCTCCGCCAAGTGCTTGGACTCTCTTTCCAGCCTTCGTGCCATTCTCATATATGTACTGGGCAATCGGGGTAGAGCCGACGAAAGAAACGGATGCGACATCAGGGTGCTCCAAGATGCGATCTACAGAGACTTTATCGCCATGAACCACATTAAATACGCCATCTGGAAGTCCTGCTTCCTTCCAATGCGCCGCCATTAATAGCGATGGAGTTGGATCCTTCTCACTCGGCTTGAGAATTACCGCATTGCCGGTTGCGATAGCTATTGGGAAGAACCACATCGGAACCATCGCTGGGAAATTAAATGGCGAAATGATCGCGGAAACTCCAAGTGGTTGGCGGATTGAGTAGACATCAATTCCGGTGGATACGCCCTCGCTATATCCACCCTTTAGCAAATGGGGGATTCCGCAAGCAAACTCAACAACTTCAAGGCCACGGGTAACTTCACCTAGCGCATCGGATAAGACTTTGCCATGCTCGAGAGTGATTGCTTTAGCTAACTCTTCCTTTTTGGCGTTAACAATCTCTCGGAAAGCAAATAGAACTTGGGTGCGCTTTGCAAGAGAGGTGTTGCGCCATTCAACTGAAGCCTTCTTAGCTGCAGCCACCGCTTCATCGACAACTTCCACCGTTGCGAAATCAACCTTTGCGCTTATCTCACCTGTTGCCGGATTAAATACATCACCACTTCGTTGGGCGCTTCCACTCCATGATGAACCATCGATGTAATGGGTTATTCGCTTTGAGCTCAAGATTAATCCTTACCCTCGTAGTACTTGGCGATACTAGTTAGCGCTTGATCAATGATCGCAATTCCTTCTTTGGCCTCAGCTTCGGTGATATTGCAGGGCGGAACTACATGCATACGGTTGAAGTTTGTAAATGGCATAAGACCGCGCTTCTTACATTCGGCAACTAACTCAGTCATCGCCGGGCTAGATCCACCATATGGAGCAAGCGGTGCTCGCGAGAGGCGATCAGTTACGAGATCCATCGCCCAGAAAACGCCTTGGCCACGCACTTCACCAATCAACTTATGTTTCTTCTGTAACTCCCGTAGCCCTGGACCGATGACTTTCTCACCAATTTGTGCGGCCTGCTCCACAATCTTCTCTTCCTTCATTACATCGATTGTCGCAACAGCAGCAGCGCAGGCGAGTGGATGGCCGGAGTAAGTAAGTCCGCCTGGAAATACCCGATCGTTAAATGACTCAGATATTGGGGTAGAGATAACTACGCCACCAAGAGGGACGTAACCTGAGTTCACGCCTTTGGCAAAGACAATCAGATCTGGTTCCACCGATGAATGTTGATAGGCAAACCACTTTCCAGTTCTTCCAAATCCAGCCATTACTTCATCGGCAATCCAGAGAATTCCGTACTTATCGCAGAGCGCTCGTACGCCTTCCAAGTAACCCTTTGGCGGTACCAAGACTCCAGCGGTACCGACTACAGATTCAATTAGTATCGCTCCGATTGTCTTTGCGCCTTCAAAAATAATCGTGTTCTCAAGATGCTCCAGCGCACGGGCGCACTCTTCTTCTTCGCTCTTTGCCCAGAACGCGCTCCGATAGAGATATGGGCCGAAGAAATGGACATGGCCATAGGCAAACTCATTTGGCCAACGACGTGGATCTCCGGTTGCCGAGATAGCTGCAGAGGTATTGCCGTGATAGGAACGATAGAAAGAGAGAACCTTATGGCGACCAGTAAAGAAGCGCGCCATTCGAATGGCATTCTCGACTCCATCTGCGCCACCATTGGTAAAGAAGACCTTTGCAAATTTCGAACCGGCGAGTTCAACGATTCTCTTTGCCGCCTCGCTTCGCACATCATTTGCAACCTGGGGCGCAACTGTTGCTAGTACATCGGCTTGGGCCTTGATTGCATCAATAACTTTAGGGTGCTGAAATCCGATATTTGTGAATACAAGTTGGCATGAGAAATCTAAATACTTCTTACCTTCAAAATCCCAGAAATATGAACCCTTGCCCCCGGCTACCGGGAGAGGTGAAATTTGTCCCTGTGCGGACCAGGAGTGAAAGACGTACTTTCTATCTAATTCAAATACCTCTTTACCGCGCTCTGGGTTGGGGAGAATCTCAGACATATCGCAATCTAATCACTTGCCCCCGGGGTCACTCAAACGTTACGGAGTTCTTCGAGGAGTTCTAGCGCTGTGACTGATGTGAACTTCTTCGCAGCCTGGCGCCCGGCTTTTGAATGTAAAGAAATTGCGCCACAGACGAGGTCAAATGCATTGCCCCCATCTTTAACGGCGGTTAAAAAAGAAGCAATAAGCCCAGCAAGAACATCCCCAGTTCCAGCGCTCGCTAGCTCTGGGCCGCCAATTCGATCTGTAAAACTGCGATTTGAATCAGCGACGATGGTTTCATTGCCTTTCAACACAACAATCACGCCAAACTTTGTAGCGATAGCTCTGGCAATTTCTTCACGGGAGCCATCGAATTTAACTCCGAGATACTTTAACTCGCCCTCATGTGGCGTGATCACCGTAACTGATTTACGTTTCGTTAGCGTTTTGACTTTAGCGATGGCGGCTCCATCAAGAACTAACGGTAGATCGGGGATAGAGGCAAGAGTGCTTGCTCCCGGTCCCACAACTAGCGAATCAACGCGCTCCTTTGTAAGGCTTGAAATTGGGACAACATCGGGAAATTCTGAGATTACCAGTGAAATCAAAGCAGAGTTGCTGCTTAAGAATTTAACATAACCTGCGTTACCGCGACGCGCTCCACCTACGGCGAGAATTGCTGCTCCCGGATATTTCTTAGAACCAGCACATACCGCTACAACACCGCGGGTGTACTTATTATCAACTGGAGAGAGTTTCCGACGCGACATGAGTGCACTCAAGATTCTGGGGTTCGGATAGGCACTTGCCGCAAAGTAAATAGAGTTGGTGGCAAGACTGATTTGCGCAATTCGTAAATGATTTTGTCGGTGAACCACATAAATCACATTCGCCAATCACCTTAGTTTCATCCGAGAAGTCAACGGTCATTCGACCATCAAAGGTATAGAGAGAGCCTTCCCAATAACCCTTATCGGCGAACCTCTCGCCATACCTAACGATTCCTCCGGCAATTTGGTAGACCTCTTCAAAGCCGCGTTTCTTCATAACGCTAGAGAGAATCTCGCAGCGGATTCCACCGGTGCAATATGTGACTATCGGCTTCTTCTTGAGGTAATCGAACTTTCCGCTATCAAGTTCGCTCAAAAAGCCCTTAGTTGTCTTCACATCTGGGACCACAGCATTTTTGAACTTTCCAACCTTCGCCTCATAAGAGTTTCGGCCATCAAAGAAGACAACCTCTTCACCCCGGGTATCTATCAATTCATGTACTTGTTCAGGGGTTAGATGTTTGCCACCATCAACAACGCCATCATTATCAACCTTAATCTCATCCGCGACCCCAAAGGAGACGAGCTCATCGCGGACCTTTACGCTCAATCTTGGAAAGTCGTTCCCATTCCCATCCGACCACTTGAAATCAATCTTCTTAAATCCTGGGTATTGCTTAGTCTCTTTTACATATTTCTTAAGCGAACTCATATCTCCACCGAGCGTTCCATTAATTCCATGGCGCGAAATTAGGATGCGGCCCTTTAAACCGAGCGAATCACAGAGAGTTGTCTGCCATAAGCGAAGCGCTTCTGGATCAGCCACCGGCGCAAAGCCGTAGTACAAGATGATTTTCTGTAACTTCATAGGGAAATGATAGAACAGCCATAGGAATGGTAGTCCTTGCGTGAGATGATGGGCGGATGGCTGCTAAGCGAAAGAGCAAAGAACCAATTGAGCCCGAGAGAGAGCGTCAAGGCTCTGAGGGAATTGATTGGTATTCGTTATACATCTACGCGGTCTCACTAATAACAATTCTTATCTGCCTGTTCTCATTGGTTGCCATCGTGCGGGGCGTCGTTGATGCGCTTTGGCCTGACCCAGGTTACTTCGATCCATATAACGTTCCCAAAGAGAGCGCTTTGAGTGCTGAAGAAGTTCGTCAGAATTTTATTGATCAAAATCGAAGAGCCGCGGTTAAATCTATAGTTACTTCATTCTCTACATTATTGGTTGCCGGGCCGCTGTATCTCTATCACTGGCGTCTAGCAAAGAAGCGAAGAGGCGATTAATAGTCAGATTGAAGTCTTAACCATTTCTATCAAAAGCTTTTCATCAACCTTCCAATCTGAGGGCACGCGAATTGTCTTCTTATTCACTACATAGCCCTCCAACATTGGAGCGACCTTCTTTAGAACCTTAGGATCCCAAGGGGCGATGGTTATATGGTTTTTGGAGGCGGAGCAACCAAAGACATATCTCTCTTTATCTTTCAACATCGGCTGATTCCAAGCGATAACTAACTCTAGTCTCGGGTACTTAGCCTTGATTACCTTAAAGATCTTCTTCATTGTCTTTGCTTTTTCTTTATCCAACGTTAAGAAGTAATCCTTGGGTGATTCATGCCTACGAGATGAAGTAGATCCCCTTGAAAACATCACTAGCGCATTTGCATGAGCACGAGTAAAGCCGTAGTTCTCTTGAAGAAAAGCCATCTGTTCCGGGTACTTCCTCCCGGAGACCTTCTTCATTTGGGCAAACCAATAACTCATTGGCTCGCCATACTTCTTCTCGATTGCCAGAAAGTGTGATTCGCGCTTCGACCTATCAACTGCCATAGGCCACAAGATTACTCTTATACTTAAATGATGATTGACCTAAAGGACCCAGAATTCATCGCGGATCCTTATCCATTTCTTGCACAGCTAAGAGCTGAAGAAAAGCCAATCTGGCATGAGGATCTCGGTATATACCTTGCTGCTACCCATAGAGATGCAAGCGAAGTACTACGAAATAAATCTCTTGGTCGAATCTATGTTGATCGAGAACCAGATTCTGACTGGAAGACCTTTAATTGGCTGCATTCCGAATCTATCTTGGAGAGCGAACCACCTAAACACACTCGCTTACGCGGCCTAATCTCTAAGGCTTTCAATAGGAATCGAATTGAATCCCTCCGTCCAAAGATTGAAGAGATTGTTGATGAGTTGTTAACTGAGTTAACAACCGCGGGTCCTACTTTTGATCTGATTTCTAACTACGCAGAGCCACTCCCGGTAAGAATCATCGCCGAACTCCTAGGCTTTCCAAGATCTGAGGAGCACTTATTACGTCCTTGGTCTCAAGCAATCGTAAAGATGTATGAAATCTCTCCCTCCGAAGCCGTACAACAAGAGGCTCGAAAAGCAGCCGCTGAATTCTCTCAATATGTTCATGACTTAATGCTCGCTCGCAAATCTAATCCTGGGAGCGATTTGATCTC
>Ga0194116_10004307_pt1 | contig 16404 bp, 14 predicted proteins | sample TA2MahsurfametaG_4_FD_148617 | JGI IMG/M metagenome (GOLD analysis project Ga0194116, IMG submission 148617) | Freshwater microbial communities from Lake Tanganyika, Tanzania - TA2015008 Mahale S9 surface | ecosystem: Environmental > Aquatic > Freshwater > Lake | place: Tanzania: Lake...
ACCACTTAAGAATGCTATCCTTGGAATGGATGGAAGAATACAACACACTGCATCCTCATCAATCATTAAATAATCTAAGTCCTATTAAATATCTCGAAAGAAATAACCATATTTGAAATGTCTAATTTAACCCTGTCCGAAAAAAAATGGGGTACTTACATTGGCAACAATTGAAATTTAGAGAAATGATTGTTGTGTTTTGGAAAAAATAATTTATATTCGCCCACTTGATGAACTTAAACAAGCTTATTTGTACTTTAATTCTAATCTCTTCACTGTTCGCTTGTAATCGACCCCAATCGAACATTGACGGTGTTTCTGCATTGATTGAAAATGCTGAGAATAGCGGTGAAGTGCTGTCCGAATCGGATGTTCAAAAGCTGGGTTCCAGTATAGAGAAGCTTCAGAAAGATTTAGATGAAAACAGGGCAAAATATTCTGATGCTCAGGTTAAAGAAATAGGCAAGCTGAAGGGGAGATATGCCGCCATTGTGGCCAAAAAAGGATTAAATGATTTCAAGGAATCAGTGAAAGATTTTGGCAATCAAGTGGAAGGATTCATTGAAGGTATAACAGATTCAACAAATAATAAAAACCAATAAATATGAAAAGTAATCTTTCAAAATTATTCATCATCCCAGCAGTAGCATTCAGTGCAGTTTGCTTGACAGTCAGCTGCGGGGAAAATGAAAAATCCGCTTTTTCAAATTTTCACCCTGAAAAAGAAATTGAAAAATACATTGATGGCTACTACAGCGCAAGCCTAGGGGAATCATCCAATCCCAAAACCGGTAAAAGTGCTGTTTACATAGATTTTTCAGACGGATTGGTTCAGGCCTACACCAAAAATCCCCAGAATGTTTCTATAATTCAAGCCATCACCAACAAACTTGTTAGTCCATCAATTGAGTGGTTTGCTTTGGGCGGAGGTAAAATCAGTAACCTTGAATACAATAGCAATGAATTATTTAATAAGGTGTCAGACCCCAAGCAGTATAAAGATATAATGGCGCCTATTCAAGAGACCTTGAAGAAGATTACAGAGGGGAATAATGATGCAATGTTGGTTACCGATTATGAGGAATACACCACCGATGGTAAAGAGCAATTTGAAAATTACCCCAAGAGTTATTTTATAAATTGGCTGAAGAAAGGCAATTCAATTACTTTCTTCTACACCGATTATGAAGAAGTGAATGGCAAAACCAAAAACAAAAGTGCCAAACACCTATATTTTACAGTATTTACGCAGGGAAGACCCAACGAAAACAGCATGATTTCTATGGTGCGGGATGCACTCAAGGGCCGCTACACAACCAGCGAATTTACTCTGAGCAACAATCCTTATACTGTTAGCAATGATTATGGTGGAAAAGACAATACCGGATTGCTTATCAAGGCAATCCAAGATCAGAAAAACTTCAATAAAAACATGTGTTTAGATAAAAACTTACCCTATGAAGTGATTGGCCTGAAAACAGACTGGGAGAAGGTAGATAAGTATTTGAAAAGTAATGAAAGTAAATTTCTTGATAAACTTTTCTTGAACGCTTCCGATCAATCTTCCTACAAGCTGAATAAGGTGTCTGTGAAAGTTTATGATGCATCAGAGGACTATAAATATTTTGCTCAATGTGAAGAAGCCAAAAATCACGCGCCCAAAATGACCAAGGACAAAGGCAAAAATGATGTTTGGTCTGCTGATAGCAAGAAGGATAATATCACAACCACCTGTTACGAAAAGGATAAAACCGAATTGAAGAAGGAATGGATTTACTCGCCTACCACAAAACAGCCTGAGCTTTGGGAGGAAGTGTTTTCTTGTGACGAGACTATCTTTGGTGATCACCTTAAAAACACTCCTGAAAAGGTAGAACTTATTACAATTTTAAACAAGAATTACAAACTTAAAAATATTAAAAATCCTTCGGCATTAATTCGCGTGGATATTGTTATTGAGGATGCAACATTTAACAGTGAAAATGCCAAGCTTAAAGATTTTCAATGGAATTCAACTACACAAAAAGACAAGGTAAACAACTCATTGTCTGAAGCCATCAGAAACACACTGCAAGATCCTTCAATAAGTCCCAAAGGGAAAATCTTATATTCTTACTACATTAAGTTGGCAAACGCCACCAAAGCCGAATAAAAAAACAATATTTACACTTAAAATAAAAAAAATATGAACAGTTACATCACTTCCATCATTGCAGCCGGTTTATTCATTTTAATAGCCGCCGTTATTTCCAATGCCATAAAATTTGAAGGTGGCGCCAATCCCAAAGATCCAGGAAAACGCAAAATGTGGTTTTGGATTTTTGCCATTTTAAATCCTGTTTTGTTTTATGTATTGAGTGCATTTGTACTTGCACCAAATCCTGAAAATAATCAAATGGAATACGATGAATACATGGCTTCTTTACCGATAGCTGCCGGAATCGGATTTGTAATTTATGTGATTTTGGGCTTTGTGTTAAGCAAAGTCTTCAAAAACGGTAAACTGGGAAACTGGTTTTAATCTAAAATATTTAGCTGATGAGTCAAGAAAAATTATTTGTAATTGGTATTGGAGGCACCGGAATGAGGTGTTTAGAAGCCTTTACACATCTCTGTGCTATAGGCATGTTTGATAATCAAGAAATCGAAGTATTAACATTGGATACGGACCAGTTAAATGGTAACAAAACAAAAACTGAGAATCTTATCGAACTATACAGCCGTATAAAAACATCAGATTCGAGCCCCAAAGGCGGAACGCCCAATGCGAATACTTTCTTTTCCGCTAAGCTAAATCTTCATAGATTTTGGACAGAATATTCAGGCAGTGCCCGCGCCAACTACAGAAGCCTCTCTAAATTATCAGAGGGGGATCCTGAAAAACAAAAGGCTAATAAATTAATTTCTAATTTATTTTTGGACGAGAGTTCAGTTCAGGAGTTTAATTTAGCCCACGGATACCGCGCCCAAACACATTTGGGTTCTCATTTAATGTATCATGCTATCGTTGAATCCGCAAGAAACCTAGCGGCAGGTTCCAATGTGGCAGCTCAAGATAAGGAGCTGGAGATTTTTATGAACAAACTCAATGAAGCCGGAAAACTGGGAGCGCGTGTGTTTGTATTCGGATCAATTTTTGGCGGAACCGGTGCCTCGTCTATACCCGTTATTCCGAAAGCATTTCAGGATTTTATTAAGATTCGTTCGGGTGGAAAGTCAACACTTGATTTTAGCAAAACCAAGTTTGGATCTACATTGCTGACTGAATACTTCACCTTTAAAAAGCCTGATGCCAAACAAATGTCTACCAAGGATGACAGCGTGATTGCTGATTCATCTTTTTTCCCATTGAACAGCCAGGCAGCTCTTCAGTTTTATCAAAATGACCCAACAGTTCAAAGAACGTACAAGACCATGTATCACATTGGCTGGCCGGTTGAAAGCAAGAAGATGGGAGAAGAGAAAGAAAGTAATACCATTACTGGAGGTGAAAAACAAAAGAACCCGTGCCATATTACGGAAATGCTGTGCGCATGCGCCGCTTACGATTTCTTAACAAAAACCACCGGCTTTGATGTTGAAAAAGCCGATTATTTGTATAAAGCAATTGAGTTCAAGGACAATGTGTTCAATTTTTCTTTTAATGATTTTGTAGGTACTGAAAATAAAGCTGGTGAAGTTTTTGCCAACAGATTGGGAGCGTTTTTCTCACTTGCTCACATTGTATTGTCTATCAATGGTGCAGCGTTTAACTCAGATCCTAAATCAGGTATGCGGGCTTTCATAACAAGGTTGGCAGGACAAAAAATACCTCAATATAATACGTTATCTGATGCTGATTGTGGTGAAATAAACGAGTATTTGCGGCAATTTGCGTATACCACCGATGGAGGCCAGCAATTCTTCTCTGGTTGGTTGTATCAGGTTAGGTCTACCATTGCTCCTGGCAGTTTTATGTTTGACAGTAATGCTTTTACTACAAATTTGCGGGAATTACAAAAAATAGATGTTGGTGAACTCTTTTTGGACAAAAAGAATCATTGGCCCGGAGGTGGATTAATGTCTTCTAACCGATTTGATAAGTTTGTTGATACCTTGCTTAATGTTAAGCATGAAGAATCACAAAAAGTCAACACCACCAAAGAACAGTTTATGGCACATATTTATAATGCGATTACCAAATCACAGAACTTTTTAAATTAACAACTATGGCAGAGAAAACATTAAAGGCGTTAGCCATAAAATCAAAATCCAATCCTCCTGGTAAATCCGAATATAAGTGGGATGTTATACCGGAATTAGATAACTTTACCAAGAACATCGTTATTCCCGAATTGGGTATAGAAAAAGATGGTACTTCCAAAGTAGATGTAGGTGCTATCGTTTCAGGTATGCCCACAGTCTATGCAAGAGCCAATCTGTTTAGAAACGCACTTGATACTGTTACTGATAAAGATGCAGAAGCCTCCGGTCTAATGCTTTTTTATAAAAACCTGATTACGGAATGGAGAGGTCTTATCAGTTGTATTGCCCTAAATTATAAGGATTTAGAAATTCAACGACTGAGGCTACAATATTCAGATAACAAGAGTATATATGAAACAGAAAACATCTATGAACCTTTAGGAGCATTTGGTAATCTTTTGTTTGAGCGGAAACCACTTTGGTGTGATCAAACTACAGCTACAAATGAAGAGAAGATTCCATTTATGGATGTTATCACATTCAAAGAGCAAGTAATTGGTGCAACATCACCGGATAGCTTCCTTTTCACTTCTGTAGGATATAAACTTCCTGTTTCTGAAAAACTACCTTTTGTAAATGTAAACAACGGTAAATTAACTGATCCATTAAAAAGTGATTTACAGCCTGAACAGTTATTAACTATCCATGCGTTTGTACAGCACATAATTAACAAGATAAATCACTTCAAAAATTCATTCAATAACGTAGAAAACTTCCTTGAGCCAAAATATGCTAGCATTGATGGTAATTTGCAAGATTGGATTAAAGAAATGGATGAATACGCTTCCTCTAAAGGATGGGCTAAGCCATCCCAAAAACCAGGAAGCACTCCTGAAGTGAGCCAATTCTTACCGCCTTTTTCAATACTTTTCAATAACTCTACGGAATTGTATGGTTTGGAAGGTGTTATATATTCTGAAGCAGGAGAGGGAAGAATATTATTTAAACCCTCTGAATTATTATTACCAGCGACTACTGAAATAATTCAATTCAGATTTGATTCTGATGCCGAAAAGGATAAAAATTTCCTGGCGAACAGGCCGCTCATGTTATTGAGGGCTGATGTTAAAGGCATGCCCAATCAATATGCATATTTTACGCTTCCTCTTACACCTCAAGCTTTAAATGTATTTGGTAATAATTTATCATCTTTAACTGGTATTGCTGTTGGAAATGAAGTTAAGTCTAGATTGTCAGCTGAATATGAAGTGGATAATTTGGGAGAACACTTGAGTGTTAAGCTCCGTTTGCACAGTCAATCAGGCAGTGAAAACGTAATTGATGTTAAATACAAGGTAGCCGGTGAAGTTAAGGGGCGTGATATACTGTTGTGGCCTAATTTTATCAGTAAAAAATGGAATCGCTACTTTATGTTTAATGAGATTCCTCACAATGACATTTATTTCCAAGCTTCACCCTTTATTGGAGATATCAATGATCCTCATTTTAGAATCGTACTGAATGAGAAACAGGAGCCACTTTATTTGGCTAAAGATGGAAAGCTAGAGGATTTGAAAAACTCTAACTATAAATCATCATTATTGATTGAAAACAACCAAAAGGTCAGTGATAATACATATAAATATGAAATATATGAAAGCAATCAACCATTCAAGGGGTTGAAATTCTCTTATGGAAAAGCAGATAATCTTTGTGGTTATGCAATTATTAGATATGATAGAGAAAACAAAGTAAATGACTTACCCAAAGACTGGACCAATGAAATGCAAAACCTTGAAGAAGCCCGCCTAGGTGTTGACTTTGGAAGTACAAATTCATCTATAGCTTATTGGTCTGAAAGAGATAAGGCAGCAAAGGGCATGAAATTTAAAAACAGAAGGGTTTCATTGCTTTCTTCTGATGCCAAGAATAATGATGAAAGACCCGCTGTAGAGGATGAGATATTCTTCTTCCAAAATGATGAAATCAAGACCAATGCCATTAAATCAGTATTAGCGGTTCATGACTTTAAGAGGCTTTCAAACAATGCTAATTTATCTCAGGAACAGTTGCTGGAAAAAGAAATCATTGGAGGTTTTCCTTGTTTTGAAAAGAACTTACCCATAGAAACTTCTGATACCAATAAACATACTCTTAAATTTTACAGAGCCGGAATTGCTGAACTAAAATATAATATGAAATGGTCGAGCAATCCGATTGAAAAAAGCCACAAAAAGGCTTATTTGAGTTCGTTAATGCTCCATGTGTATGCGCAGCTGTTCGAAGAAGGTCATGAACCGACGTCCATTAAATGGTCATATCCGTCTTCTATGGGAACAAGTTTGTTGAATGAATATTGGGATATTTACAATTCTTTAAAGCAGATAAGTCCTATTGATAAACCACGGGATCTTATGGTTTTTCCTCCTTCGGATCTTTCCAATATCAACACGAGCGGTGGCAATACTTGGGAAGGTGCCAGCAATATGGGCGGTAGCTCCTGGGGCGCCACTAGCGAATCCAGTACAAGTAGCGCTGGCGGATGGGGAGATCAAGGAAACAGTTGGGGCAGTCCTGCACCTACACCCGCTGCTGGTGATTGGGGAAATGCAGAACCTTCCAAATCTAAAAATGTAGTTGAAATTAAAACGGATAATGGTCCTTTGAAGTTTGATTTCAAAACCTTGGAAGACAGTGAGTCAATAACAGAGTCATGTGCCGTTGCCAACTATTTTCTAGAAGATCTACCGGTTAGGCCTGGCGAATTGTTAATGATATTTGACGTAGGAGGCTCAACCACAGACATAAGTGTTTTATCACAAATGGAAGGTGGCGGAAAAGCGATGATAAAGCAGAACTCTGTTCGCTGGGCAGCGCAAAGGTTAGCATTTGCAACCCGCTATTCTAAGAACTTCCACTCCGTTTTGCTTCGGATGTGTGAGAAGAAGAAAATCAAAATTGAAGGTCTAAACACTACACCATCCAAATACAACGAAAATACGGCTCCCTTTTATTTTGAGCAGTTGATTGATCGTTTGGATGATGCGGATTTTCCTGATTTTTATCGGTTGATTGCTGCAGAATGCAAAGAGTTAATGAGCGTTAATCTCTACGTTACTGGTTTAATAATGTACTATGCAGGACAATTAACCCTAAAAATGAGAGAGGAGATGCTCCGATCCGATGATGTTCCAATGATGGTTAAAAATATGCCACCTAAGATAAACATCGCATTTGCAGGTAAAGGTGCTCGTATTTTTGATTGGTTTGATGCCATAAATCCGAAAGCGGCATCTGAATACTATACGCAGATGTTTATTCGAGGAATTGGCGGTATGGAAAGAGCGAAAACGACCATCACACCGATTAATTTTCCCAATGAGATCATTAAGATTAATGCTTTCAAAAAGGAAAATAATGCTGATTTGAAATATGAAGTTTCCAAAGGTTTGGCAATTCCTACATTTAAATCTCAAATTTTAGTGCCAATCGAGAAGCAGGCAATTGAGATATTAGGTGAGGAAGGATTTTGCGTTTACACACCTTCGGGAGAAATGAAGTATTTAGATTTTAGCAATTCAGTTACTCCGGAAATGATGGAACATTTGGGCGCCTACTTTGTCAATAATCCTGAACCTGGCAAGCCTCCATGTCCTCGCTTTATGGATTTTGCAGATCTGTTTTACAAAGTTTCATCAGCTACTTTTGGTTTCAATATGAAGCAGGAAGATTTCATCGCTGGTTTTAACAACATGAATATTGAAGCCTCTATAAAACAGGATCCCGACTACATAGAAGCCCAGAAGAAGCGTAAAGAAATGAAGCGATTTGGTTATGTTGCCCCTATTTTTGTGATGGAAGGTATAAAATTCTTCGAAGAACGCATCTTAAAGGCAATAAGAAATTAGGAATGAAATATTGTGTTCTGATTAAAATATCAAAACAACAATTAAGTTTTTGGTATCAATTGGATGGTGGAGTTTATACTCCACTATCCATAAATGGTCCCAATACTATTCCTCTATGTTTCTATGTAAATGGCAACGATTTTAATGTTGGAGAATTTGCCAAAGAGCGTTTTTTACTTAATGACAGGAATGCATATAATAACTATTTTGAATTAATTAAAGATCCTGCCATACATTTTACCCTTCACGGGGATAGCAAGCCAGTAAAACAGCTGTTATACTATGGAGTGGAAAATTATTTATCCCATTTCATAAAAACCATTCTTTACAAAAATGAATCGATAGAAGGATTCAGAACTTCTTTCTGTCTTCGATTCTGGTTCGATGATGATATAGAAAACCAGGAAAAAGTTTTGGTGGAGAATTTATTTAAAGAGGCTGGTTATGAGAATATTTCAGAAGTTGATTCTGACCGGTTCTTAAACAAAGAACTAAGTCAGGAAATTAAATCTTCGAAATCACGCGTTTGTCTTTCTGCCATTTCAAATGATTTATACGTAAAACTTTTCAGTTCTCCAGAATATAAATTAGCAGGGCAAATAAAACTAATCCAGTTGGGTTCAGATCCCCGTGCAAAAATTCTGGCCAAATTGATATTGGAAGATATTCAAGAGGCAAGCCCACACATTTATATTGAGGAAGAGAAAGAGATTGCCTTTATAATCAACCATTGTGCACAAATTTTGTCTTCTTTATCTCCAATTATGCGGAACGAAATAACACTTTCAACTGGTGTGAAAACTGATTATAAGGTTAGATTAGTTCATTTGGAAGAAAGGTTGATGTACAACAGAGGTATCGAAGATAAAGTTATACCTCAGTTGGAGAATATATTATCCGCGAATGGTATGAATATCAATTCCGTTGATATTGTTTTAATTGGCGATGATTTAAATACTAATTATTTTAAGGATAAATTAACCAAGAAATTTTCAAATGTATATGGTATTGGAAGTGCCATCGAGGCTAAATTGCTAAAATCAATTTTTGCAGAAATAAACTCAAATGGTTACCAGCTGCATAATAAAGCACCTATTGCTGACTCAGCAAGGCAGGTTTTAAATGATGCGAATACCACTGCTGTGAATTCCAGCAGTCCAGTAAACACCCCACCGGTGATAAAAGCACCTCCCGTTCCAAATGTACCTAAACCTGTTAATGCGCCTCCTGTTCCACCGACGAGAACAATCATACCCCCTCCCACCGTTCCAAGTGCAAAGCCTGAGGTAAAATCACCGCCGATTGTTAAACCTAAAGATACTACCCCCCCAGTAAATAAGGAGGTTAAAAAAGTTGTTGCGCCACCTTTGCCTCCCGCACCTCCAAAAGCAAAGACACCACCACCACCACCGCCACCACCACCACCACCTAAAAAGAAATAAATATGGCAATAGAAATTAACAAAGAAAAGAGTGAGCTGAAGTATTACTACAGCGAAAACGGTTCAACTTTGGGCCCTTTCAATCTTTCTCAGCTCTTGGAAAAAATTGATGCCGATACCCTAGTGTATCGAGAAGGCATTGACTGGACAAATGCAAAGGATGTTGAGGAGTTGAAGAAATTCTTCAGGTCGCAACAGCAGCAACCGGTTAACAATAAAGTCAATGCCGAGGCCCCCTCATCAACAGTTGTTGATACCCAACCCAAAAATATGTTTAGAGCACCCTTTTCTTTTAATGGAAGAATTAGAAGAATGGAGTATGGTATTTCAATTATCATTTATTTAATTGCATACAGTTTGATAGTTGGTATGTCGTTATCATCAGTGATTTTCTTGGTTGCCTTCGTTCCATTGATTTGGTTTTTGTGGGCACAGGGGGCAAAAAGATGTCATGACAGAGGGAACTCAGGATGGTATCAAATTATTCCGTTTTATGCCTTGTGGATGCTTTTTGCAGAGGGCGACAAGAATGAAAATGAATATGGAAATTCACCTAAATAATTAATAATTTAATAAAATGATAAATCTCGAGAAGAAAAAGCCGTTTAATCTGAGTAAACAAGCTCCTGGTCTTAACCAAGTAAAAATAGGTCTTAGCTGGGATCCAACACCAGATGGCCGCACCCCTGACGCGGATGCGTCTGTGTTTTTGTTAAATGATTCAGGAAAAATTCCTTCAGAAGGTTATTTTGTTTTCTTCAATAATTTAACTAGCGAAGACGGTTCGGTAATTCACTCTGGCGACAATAGGACTGGCGAAGGGGATGGAGATGATGAAGAGATAAAGATAACGCTATCCTCCGTATCCTCCAGCGTAGTTCAAATCATGCTGGTAATAACCATCCACAACAAAGAGGAGGGCTTCCATTTTGGGAATGTGTTAAATTCAGCAGTTAGGGTTTATAATCTGGTTGACGGAAGCACACTGTGTCAATACAAGTTGAATGAATCATTCGATGGCTGCGATTCACTTATAATAGGCCGTTTTTACAGGATTGGCTCTGAATGGGAATTTGAAGCGATGGGCCAGGCCTTCGATGGTGGACTTGCAGCAACCGTAGAATTGTATACCTAAATAATTTTAAAAATCTATAAACTATGGCATTAAATTTAAATAAAGGAAGTCGCTTTAATTTAGCGAAAGAGGCACCGGCCCTCAAAGTAGCAGGTATTGGACTTGGTTGGGATCCTAACGAAGAAGAAAACGGTCCTGATTTTGATTTGGATGTGAGTGCATTTTTGATTACTGCAGATGGAAAAGTTCCTGCTGACGAATACGTTGTTTTCTATGGATCTCAATTGTTAATGGATACCCCGGAAGGTAAACGACCCTATTCCGGAGACAGTGCAGTTCTAGGCGCTGTAGACGCTAAAGATGGGACCGAAAGTGATGGAGAAGACGATGAGGATATGCGAATTTATTTTGATAAAGTTTGGGAAGGAATTCAACAGATTGTAATTACAGTTTCTATCACAAAATATCCGAATGATTCAAAGAAAGACAAAAGAACGCTCTTGCAAAATTTCGGTATGGTTAATGATTGCTACATAAGGGTATGGGATGACGAGTCGCAGACAGAAATACTCCGCTACAACTTAAAAGAGCAATTTACGAATGAGGATGCCGTTGAGTTTGGCAGATTTGTCAGGGTTGGAGACTCGTGGGAATTTATTGCTACCGGAGAGAAATACAATGGTAGTTTAATGAAATTTATTGAGCTATTCACCTAAAAAACTAATATATCATGGCACTTAATCTAAACAAAGAAAACAACGACGAAAAATCGTCTTCTAAAGGTCCTGAAAAGAAAGGCCTAAACCTCACCAAATCTGGAGACTCCCCAAAGCCAGCTTTGAATCTTTCAAAAGAACCCGCAGTGACTGCAGGTTCTGCCAGCAACAACCCAACTGAAAAGAATGGCCAAGAAAAGAAAAAGGCACCATTTTTATTAGTTGCTTTAGCCCTTGTGGTGGTTGGCGGCGGAATTTTTTGGTTTGTAAATAGCAGTAGCTCCAACAAAACCGAAATAAATCCAGGCGATGGTAATGTTGTATCAGCTGATTCTGTAAATGTTGGTAATTCAGGTGATGGCGGGCAAACCACGGTGGCAGAAAATACACCCGAAAGCCAAAATGGGCAAGTGGCTGAAGAAAATACGAACCCCGGTTCTACAACATCAGCCGGAGAACCTTCAGGCAGCACTTCCAGTAACGGCGCTACTTCCAGCACATCGAATACATCCGTAGCCTCTCCGTCATCCGCTACCAAACAAACTTACAGCGCTAATTCAACCCCTTCAGCTGCATCTACTTTGTCTGCAGCCGCAATCGAAGAAAAAGCGAAACAAGTTATGGATGGGGTCTATGGAAACGGAATGGATAGAATTCGTGCTTTGGGGGCGAACTATTCTGCTATTCAGGCAAAAGTGAATGAGATATATAAAAACAGACAACCCTAAGTAACTGATTTTATATGCTGAGTACTATAATAAGTATCATCATAGGGTTATTTATTTGGATGGTACTCCCTCGCTTGATTTATAATAAGCGAAAGTATCAAAAAAACACACCTCAGTTTTTTGTAAATATCTCATGTAAAATCCTTGGTATTGCGCTGATTGCCTTAGCAATTTTAAAATTCATTCGGCTAGTTTTTTCTTAGAATGAATTGGCTGAATATTTACTGTGATCTGAAATGTAATATGTATCGTATAAGTCTTGTTTTATTTTTGTTGTGCAGCTGTGTTGGCAAGCAGAGTAATAGTAAAAGCAAAACAGAAGTAGCTAAACCTGGAGATAAGACCAACAATAATACGGACACTCCATCTAACGGAGTCTCAACCTTAAGGCCGTTTGATTCTGGTCTGAAAAGACACAGGATAAAACTTGGACATACGATAAATACAGCAGCCAATGAGTATTTGCCAATTTGTAATGCTACCGGAAACAAGTTGTACTTTTCAGCCATGGACAGGACCGGCTTTTTTGATTTTAAATTGGACTTTACCAAAGAAAAGTCTGCCGGAGGAGAGGATATTTATCTGAGTGAATTGCGCGAGGGGATATGGGACGATGCCAGGCCATTAAGCAATTTGAATACAAACGGCCATGAAGTTGTAACACAAGTTTTCAAGAATGGTGATTTAATGGTTGCTGGTAATTATCCTGAAAAACTCGGTGTCAAAAAGGATGAAGATGCCGGTGTTCAAACAACAGATTTGTTCTACGTTCGAAATGCCAACGGAGCCAGTCAAGTTATCCATCTGCCTGAGCCGGTAAATTCCATTTTTACTGAAGCTGATGGATTTATGACAGAAGATCAATCCTGTATTTTATTTGTTTCCGACCGAAGTGGTAATGTGGGAGAATATCACAAGAAAGGATGGAAATGGAATGAGAGTTTTTGGGGAAATACAGATGTATATGTAAGTCTGAAGGACGAAGATTATTGGTCAGTTCCAATTAATTTGGGAAACAAGGTAAACACCCCTTTGGCCGAGCGCACACCTTGGCTCTCGGCAGATGGATTGACTTTGTTTTTGAGTTCTAATGGCTATATCAATGGAAAAACAGATTTAGACGTTTATGCATTCAAACGGAAATCTGTAAAAGATTGGACTTCTTGGGAGGGGCCTTTTGTGGTTCAAGATGCAAATTCTGCATACGATGACTGGGGTTATAAAGAAAACCATTGTGGAGATGCGTTTGTGGCCTCTGCTCACAAGCTCGGTTTTGTGCCAACACAGAAAGGCGTGGGAGGCGATGGGGGAATTCGGGAAACGAATTTTAGGCCGGGTTATGAGTTGCATGGTCTGCAAATAGCTGCGCTAAACAAAGAGTTTGAAACGAATATATACCAGTTGCAGGCATCAAAGAATCCGGCTTTCACCGCCAGCGATGTATTCTTTGATTTTAATTCGGCCGTAATTAAAAAATCTTTTGAGAAATATCTCTTGCTATTGATTGATCAAATCGGTCAAAACAAGGATGCTACCATTGAGATTGAAGGGCACACAGATAATGTAGGTAAACCTGAGTATAACGTTGAACTTTCTACTAAGCGTGCAGATGCGGTAAAATCATTTTTAACTTCAAAAGGCGTATCACAAACAATTATCTCGCGGGGTTTTGGTGCTCAAAAACCTGCTTTCCCAAATACATCAGCTTCAAATAGACAGAAGAATAGGCGTGTAGAGGTTTTCATTAAATCGAATAAAAATGAATAACAATTGGGAAGCTCTTTCATCATTTGTAAAAAACGATGTATTTAAGCATTATTCATTTGATTTTTGGAACACTTTAGCCTTTTCAAATTCAAAGTTTAAAGAAAAGCGGGCCGAGTATATTTTATCTTTATTACCCAACGTAGCTGGTGTATCTGAAATCAACAAAGTTTTTGAACAGGTAGGTGCTGAATACAACGCATATCAAGAGTCAGGAAATCCAGTTTCAGCCCCGGTTGATTTACTTAAAGAAGTAATAAATATTTTGGATTCTTCGTCTGCTCACTATGATATATCTAAAATAAAGGATGAATTAGATACATTGTTTTTGAAATATCCGCCTATTATTGATTCGATGTTTCATGAAATTGCAGATGAAATACTGGCACATAATAAAACTTGCTCAATTACGAGTAATACAGCATTCGTTTCAGGTGAAATAATACGCACTTTATTAAGTAATGTTGGATTATTAGATAAATTTTCTTTTTGTGTTTTTTCTGATGAAGTTGGATGTGCAAAGCCTAATGCCATGATTTATAAGCACTTATATGCCCAGGCTAAAAGTATATACGTAGATTTGCAGATTTCGGAAATTGTTCATTTTGGGGATAATTTAAAATCCGACTATAACGGAGCCCTTGATTTTGGTTTGAAAGCATTTCAGTTCAATTCGGAAGAAAAATTGAAGTTTACAAGGTTTGCAATACATGATATTATCGATTCAGGTAGTATCCCATTTGTTCCCGCAGAATACAGCAAGTTTAAGTTTGGGGATTCCGATATTGCCAAAAAATACGGGAATGAATTGTTTAAGTATTTTGAAAAGAATCATATCTCAGAACTCATTTACAAGCACATCAATTTCCTCATTTATAGCAGTCCTTACAGTCAAATACCTACATCAAGTTACTATTTGACCCAAGCATTCTATTCGGCATTTAAGGCATATTTGCATGAAAATGGAATTGAAAATGTAAATCTAAGATTTTGTAAGATTCGCAGGTGCCAAACCTATACAGAGGATTATGGTGCAATGAGCGCAGAAGAAAGATTCAATTTGATAAAAAATGATACTTATAAATTTGAGGATGTTCCTTTAGATGAAGATGTATGTATATTTATAGATGATATTTCAATAACGGGCACGCATCAAAGGGTGGTTGAAAAGCTACTTAATGAGTGTGCCTCTGCGCCTAAAAGTATTTTTCTTTATTATGCTAAATTGAGTAACCAGAGCATTAACCCATCCTTTGAAAACTACCTTAATTATTATTCTATTTCCGATTTCAAAAAGATTCTAGCGATAATTTTAGCAGATTCTTATAGAATAACTACGAGAACTGCGAAATATTTATTATCATTACAAAAAAAAGATCTGGAATGTATCATTGGTCAAATCAGGCTGCATAATAAGTATTCTATTTTGTCTGAATTGATTGAAATGAGCTATGCAAATAAATATAATGATATTAAGCGATTCAAGCCGAACCTAGCAGACTTGGAGATGTGCTTGCAAGCTTTAAATACTGAACCTATAAACTCTTAATAAACGCAAATAATGGAACAACTTATTCAACAAATCCTGGACAACCCAACAGCGTCTTTGGCAATTATTGGTAATCTGATTATCATCGAAAGCTTACTATCGGTGGATAATGCTGCCGTCTTGGCTACAATGGTAATGGACTTGCCAGAGAAACAAAGAAACAGAGCTTTGAAGTATGGTATTTGGGGTGCATACATTTTCAGGGGCTTGGCAATGGTATTCGCATCATTCCTAATCCAAATTTGGTGGTTAAAGCCGCTTGGAGGAATTTATCTGCTTTATCTGGTTTATGATTTTTGGAAAGGAAAGCAGACAACTGAAAAAGAGGATGATGTGCTCGATAAAAACAGCAACTGGCTATATCGATCTACGGTAGGTGTATTGGGGAATTTTTGGGCTACAGTAGCACTGGTGGAATTAATGGATATGGCCTTCTCCATAGATAATGTGTTTGCTGCAGTAGCATTTACTGATAATATTATCCTGGTTTGTATCGGTGTTTTTATTGGGATTTTAGCCATGCGTTTTATAGCTCAGTGGTTTGTTAAATTGATGGAAAGGTATGCTTTTCTTGAAACCGCAGCATTTGTTGTAATAGCCATTTTAGGATTGAAACTCGCACTCTCTATTTTTGAACATTATCAGCCCGAGGCTCCTGTGAGTAAATTCTTGGGAAGCCATGCAGCAGATATGGGAATTTCTATTCTTACGGTATTAATTTTCTTCGTGCCAATTTTTACTTGTCTGCTCTTTAATTATCCTGCCAAAAAAAATAGTGTTTCAGAATAATTAATATGTATAATTAACGTGTTTGATTTAAGAATAGTATGATTGTATTGTAAATATGATTATACTGAATTAGATGAATTGAGTGCGTTAATTACATTTTTATAAATAGGATTTTAAGTGATAATGTAATACTCCCTAATTTACAGACCAGAGGTTTAGTTAAAGACAAACACACTAAATTTGACTATACCGATGAAACAAAAAAGACGCAAATTTTCAGCTGAATTCAAAGCCAAAGTCGCTTTGGAG
>Ga0194116_10004312_pt1 | contig 16396 bp, 15 predicted proteins | sample TA2MahsurfametaG_4_FD_148617 | JGI IMG/M metagenome (GOLD analysis project Ga0194116, IMG submission 148617) | Freshwater microbial communities from Lake Tanganyika, Tanzania - TA2015008 Mahale S9 surface | ecosystem: Environmental > Aquatic > Freshwater > Lake | place: Tanzania: Lake...
TGGCTAAGGCGACAACGAGATCCAAATTAACCGACTAAGCATGTAGAACTGTTCATGGAAGTCTTGCGGACGCGGGTTCGATTCCCGCCGGCTCCACCAATCTCAAACCCCTAACTCCTCTGAGTTAGGGGCCTTTTTCCTGCAGGCCCTGCAAACCCCTGCGGAACGGTGCGGGTGAATGCCAAAACCTGCGGACCGCGGGGTTTGGTCGGTTTTGGCCTATTTGGGCCCAATTCTCTGCGTTTACCCGGTTTCTCTGAAGCCCCCGGGGTAAGTGCGATTCCGAAGTCCGCAAGCAGTGTCAAAAAATTTGTGTATTAAATCAATGGCTTACTTGCGGACTAATCGATAGGGTTTATTTTTCCATACGCTAGGCGGAGGAAACAGCCTCGCTTTTGTCGTACCGGGCGTTGGCGCGAGGAAGCTGAGGGTGGTTGCGGGTGGGTGAGGGCGATAGCGTCGTCTGACCAGAATCGATGTTCTGCACAATTGCAAGCAAATCGGTCGATGTATTGTTCGATCGCACATTCGAAAGTAAGGTCTAAAAAACTGTAAGACCCAGCGGACAAAATGTTGCTTCATCCACGATATTTGGCGGTACCTGCTGTGCCCACAGGTACCTTTCTTCTTGTATGAACTAATCCTCCAAGGGAGGTATCAATCGATCATCCGTCTCGTTAAGCCGCAATTATTGCCTTCCTTTTGATTGGACTTCTTTACTTTCCTCGAATAGCGTTGTAAACCGAGTGACGTTGATTGGTGTGCGGGGAAATGCGCCTCTTCGCTAGTTACGGCAACCATGTGGAGAACGGTCGCGACTAAAGCTCCACGGGTAATTGGGTCCATCCTGAATATGGCGAGATAAACATGACATTACGTGTTCCACCTGATTTAGAACTACTCAAGGCGTCCAGCAAGACGGCGAACATGGTGATCGATGAGAATCGACTGCAGCAACTGCTTCCGGATGTTGCAAGCTTTTTTCAGCTCCTTGACGCGCTCCACACGGATGGTTTGGCGGAAACTCCGCCGTCAAATACCTTCCAAGCACGCTGGATGGAGCGCTAACGTGACGAACGATGTATTAGACCTCCCGCTGAGGGAAGTTGCAGATCTGCTCCGAAGACGCGTTGTGTCGCCGCTCGAATTAGTACGAAATGCGCTCGAGAGAATTAGGGATCAAGAGCCTAGATTAAACGCATTTGCCAGATTGACCGAGTCTCGAGCAATCTTGGCGGCTGAGCAAGCCGAACGCGAGCTCGCGGCTGGATTTTGGCGCGGTGAACTCCACGGCGTACCAGTTGCCGTAAAGGACTTGTATGACATAGCAGGGCTACCCACAACCTGCAGCTCTAAGGTGCGACACGACCACATCGCTGACGATGATTCTGCGTGCGTAGAGCGATTACTAGCCGCTGGAGCCGTGATTGTCGGGATGACACATACGCACGAATTTGCTTACGGCATTATGACGCCGACAACTGGCAATCCGTGGAATGTCGCTCATATTCCAGGCGGATCAAGCGGAGGATCAGGAGCAACAGTTGCGGCCCGCGGGTGCTTCATGGCTATGGGAACCGATACAGGTGGTTCAATTCGAATTCCCGCTTCGGTGTGCGGGGTTGTTGGCCTCAAACCGACGTTTGGAAGGGTCAGTAGATTTGGAATTGCGTCTTTGAGTTGGTCACTTGATCATGCAGGGCCAATAGCGCGAACAGTGGGAGACTGCGCCACAACGTTGAACGTCCTCGCTGGCTACGACTCACGTGATCCTGGTAGCGCAGATGTACCGGTTGATGATTACCTGGTGGAACTTGAACATGGTGTTCAGGGGTTGCGGATCGGAGTGCCTAGTAACTTTTTTTTCGATCGCGTTGATCCAGAGGTTGAGCAATTGGTGCGTCACGCAATTTCGACGCTGCAGGTTGAAGGTGCAGAGATTGTTGACGTAAAGATCCCTATGGCCGAAATGATTTCTCCTGTTGAATTCGGTCTGTGCATGCCAGAGGCCTCAGCGTACCATCGGGATATGATCCATTCGAGAGCAGAACTCTATCAACCGGATGTGAGGACTTTTTTGGAGGCTGGCATGCTTTTGCCGGCAGTTGACTATATCGCCGCGCAAAGACAAAGGACTTTGATTCAACGGGAATGGCAAGCGATGTTTCGAGGAATTGATGCAATCATTGGTCCGTCAGTCCCGGTTGCAGCAACGCGAAGAAATGAGATGATGATCAATTGGCCAGACGGTACCGAGGAGCCAATATCTCAAGTCTATGTGCGCCTTTCGGCTCCGGCAAACGTTACTGGACTTCCCTCCGTTAGCCTGCCATGTGGCTTTTGTCAGTCTGGATTACCCGTTGGGTTTCAGATAATTGGACGACCCTTTGGAGAAGCTCGCATCTTGCGTATTGCCAGAGCTTACGAACGCCTCTTTCAATGGGGGGCGGTAAAACCGCCTTGCTGACGGTCAAACAATAGGGCAACAAGATAGGTGTGGGTACGAGGAAAATATGTTAACGCTATGAAATTATTAGGCCCTAGCAGTGTTTACTGAACTGATCCGGTTTTTGTTTGACATATTAGCCTTCACGTCAGTGATGGTCTTGATCGTTCTTGGCCTAGGTGTAATCGCCAGCATGATGGGGATATTCAACTTCGCTCACGGCGAGTTAGTCTTGCTCGGGGCCTACACTGTGTTTATAGTCCACGATGCTGGCTACAACATTTGGGTTGGCATAATGTGCGCGCCTGTGGTTGTCGGACTTTTCGGAGTCATCCTTGAACGTAGCATTATCCGACGATTTTATACTCTGCCAGTTGTAGCGATGCTGGGCACATATGCGATCGGATTAATCATTCGCGAGACTATCCGCGGTTTACTTGGCGGACACTATCGTTCAGTTCCTGAACCTTTATCAGGATCTTGGTCTGCGTTTAGTCTGGAATTTTCAATCTGGCGTACATTGATTATCGTCTCAACTGCTTTGGTAATTGTCGGAAGTTGGTTGTTTCTTACGAAGACTTCGTTTGGCCTTCAAATTCGGGCCTCACTGGAGAATCCTCGTTTGGCGCGGGCCTCTGGCATTTCAACAGATTCCTTGTATACATTTACTTTTGCATTTGGAGCCGCTCTGGCAGGACTAGCTGGTGCATTGGTTGTACCTCTCTATCAACTGTCCGCAGACATGGGTCTTCGTTTCCTAGTTCAAGGGTTCCTATCGATTATGTTGGGTGGTATCGGTACTTTTGAAGGACCAGTTCTCGGTGCTGCGGCGGTAGGAGCCCTAGCTGCGGGACTTCCTTGGGCGGTTTTGCCAGTTTTGGCCGACCCGCTCGTGTTTGTGACCGCTTTGGTCATAGTTAAACTTCGCCCGCAGGGCTTTATTGGAGGATCAAGATAATGAAGGATGAATCGTTGAATGAAACGTCGAATCGGTTGCCCTCACCTTTTCGCCGTCGCGCCTTCCTCACGGGAGCCGGTGCACTAGCGGCTGCAGGGTGGACAGCCGGCGGACCGGGAAGTTGGTTTTTACCAGCGGCGTGGGGTCAATCGAAAAATCCCATCAAAATGGGAATTGCCACAGACATAACAGGGGCAATTGCTCCGTCTGGAAATTCAGATTGGCAGGCAGCACAGCTAGCCGCCGAACAAATCAATGCTGCTGGTGGGATTGCTGGACGATCAATTCAGTTATTTCTCGAGGACACTGCTTCAGATCCGAAAATCGCGGTAGCGAACGTACGAAAGCTGATTCAGCGGGATAAAGTCGATGTTGTGTGCGGCGGGATTACCTCTGCGATGCGGCAAGCGATTAAGGATCCAATAGTCAATCGTGGAAAAACGCTATACCTTTATCCACAGCTGTATGAGGGACAGGAGTGCACTAAACACTTGTTCAACACGGGGCCAACTCCAGCTCAGCAAGTTGATGAACTAATTCCTTACCTTATCAAGACGCTGGGAAAGAAACGTTTCGCGATGCCATCTGCGAATTATGTCTGGCCGCAACTGTTAAATAAGTATGCACGAAAGGTGATCGAAGCGAATGGCGGAGAGGTTGTGTTCGAGGAATACTATCCCCTTGATCAAGCTGAATACTCGGCAACCATTAATAAGATTCGCGATGGAAAAGTTGATTGTGTATTTAATACAATCATTCCGCCAGGGCTTCAACCCTTCATGAAGCAGTTATATGAGTCTGGTTTTCCTAAAAATGGAGGGGTACAAGCTTGCGTTTATTTCGATGAAAATTCATTGAACTATGTACCCGCTCGCGAACTCGAGGGTATTTATTCTTGCCTCGATTATTTTCATACTGTCGATGACCCATTTAGCAAAGAACTACTTGCGGCTTACGCAAAAAGATTTCCTGGAACTAAGTACCAGTTTACTGCAGGAAGTGCTGCAACGGGTATGTATCGCGGAATCCGTCTTTATGAAGCGGCCGCGCGAGTAACGAAGGGAGATACTGCTAGAGAGGCTGTGTCAGCAGCGCTCGATCGAGCGAAAATTGATCGGGGACCGGGAGGAGGGGCTGAGATGGTCCCTGGGAAGATGCACGCAAAGATGAATATGTACATCGCACAGTGTAAGAAAATCGACGGAGACAGATTACGCTGGGATATCATTTCTAAGTACAACATGGTTGATCCTAAAGAGTGCTGAATGCACACACAAGTGGCGGGCTTAAGCTCGCCACTTGCTCCACGACACCGTTTACTAGGCAAATCAATTCATGGTTAAGCTGTCTGGCTTTATCCCGCCTGCACGTGAATTTAGGTCTGTTCTTCCGATAATTGAGTTAGCTGTACTAATATCCGCACTGATTGCGCCCTGGGTATTGATATCAACGCCAGAGTTGATAACTCTGGGAACAAATATCCTTATACTTTCGTTGCTAGCGATTAGTTTTGATCTTTGCTGGGGATACTCAGGAATAATGAGCTTTGGTCAGGCGCTTTTTTTCGGAGTTGCCGGTTACGTCGTTGCGCTAGTAGGTCGTGATTTTGGATACAGCTACGGTTGGGGCGCTTTACCCTTGGCGATGGCCGTTGGTCTCTTGCTTTCCTTCTTTTTTGCGGCCTTTCTGCTACTAGGGCGTCGAACGCCGTCCGTAATCTTCGTATCACTAGGCACGCTAACGGGAGCGTACGCGGCGGAGAGGCTGGTCTCAGGCTGGCAGTACGTAGGTGCTGGAAACGGTATGTCCTCAGTCAAACTGCTTCAATTCGGGGACGTCGAGATGGTAGAAGGAATTGGTTTTTATCACCTGGCACTTTTCATACTAGTGGTAGCGTACCTAGTTTCACGCGTAATAGTGCGGTCACAGTTTGGTTTGGTGCTTGCCGGAATGCGACAGAACGAGGAGCGACTTGCTTTTTTAGGGTATCGAATACAAGTTTTCAAAGCATTGATCTTTTCGTTCGCGGGAATGCTTGCCGGATTAGCGGGCGCGATTTTTGCGTTTCACCAGGGGTTCATCGGACCTGGAAATATGGGGCCAGGTCTTTCAACGACAGCCGTACTGTATGCGTTATTTGGAGGTGGTGGCACACTGATCGGACCGGTTGTTGGCGTGTTTCTGATTGAAACCATTAGCTATTTCCTAGCCGATCAGGATGCGATCAAGCAGTATTGGCCTGTAATTCTCGGCGCACTGCTTCTGAGTGTTGTCGCATTCAAGCCAACTGGAATCCTGGGCTTTTTTGTCACGGCGAGAGAGCGGATCGGATCCTATGGCGGACGGCGATGAGCGACATGTTGGTAGTTTCACAGCTGACGAAGCGCTACGGTACTTTGCAGGCGCTTGATGGCGTTGATCTCGTGGTCAAGCGCAATTCATTCCACGGTTTGATTGGCCCAAACGGCTCTGGGAAAAGCACCTTCCTCAAGGCAATTGCCGGAGCACACCTTCCGTCATCCGGAACAATTTGCTTTAACGGTCAGGACATTACTGATGCGAGCTCCTATGAACGTGCCCGACTTGGATTGAGTCTGAAGTTTCAGATAACCGCAGTACTGGATGAGCTATCGGTGTATGACAACGTTCTTTTGGCAGTACAAGCCTCAAATTCCCTTTGGTCGCTCCTTCTTTCAAAAACCCGCCTGACTCTTAAGGATCAGGTGATGTCAGCACTTGACCGTTTTCAACTTGCTGATCGAGCGGACGAGCTAGCTGGGGTTTTATCCCACGGCGAGCAGCAGTGGTTAGAAATTGCGATGGCGCTTGCAATTGGTCCAAAATTACTGTTGCTCGACGAGCCGACAGCGGGTATGAGTCCCGAAGAAAGAAGAATTACCGGTGAGTTATTGCGTCCGATTAAGGAGGAGTGTTCGCTTCTCATTGTTGAACACGACCTAGACTTCATCCGCGAGATAAGTGACGAGATCACTCTTTTAGATCAGGGTAAAGTCTTGGATACTGGTACGGTCGAACAGATTCAGAATTCAACTAAAGCCCAACAAGCGTACACAACCAGAGTCTGACATGCTTGATTCACCCTTGTTAAGCGTAGATCAACTATGTTCGGGTTACGGGCGGAGCCAAGTGCTTTTCGGCCTGTCACTTGAAGTTCCTGTCAAGGGTGCGGTCTGCGTACTTGGCCGCAATGGAGCTGGCAAAACCACCTTACTTAAAGCAATTGCAGGTGATTTGCCAGCCATTTCAGGCGCGATTCAATTTAACGGCAAACGCATCGATAGATTTTCAATGGAGAAGCGAGCGAGGGATGGACTTGGATATGTACCACAGGATGACGCAATATTCTCTGGATTGACGGTCAGCGAAAATTTACGACTCGGTGCAAGTTTTTCTAAAAATGACGCGGGTATCGAGGAAGTCTTAAGTATTTTTCCGAAGTTGGGGAAGCGGCTGGGCCAGGCTGCTGGCACCTTGTCCGGGGGTGAACGAAAAATGGTTGCGATAGGCCGGGCGATCCTTGGCAGACCGAAGCTTTTGATGTTGGATGAGCCAACTGAAGGGGTATGGATCGGGGTTATTGAGGAGATTGCCGAACAACTCATTAGACTTTCGACTTCGATGTCGGTAGTTTTGGTCGAGCAGCATATTGAATTGGCGATGAAGGTCGCGCAGACCGCTTATGTGATGGAGCGCGGGCGGGTGGTATTAAGCGGTCCCGTAGCAGACGTTAAAGAAGATCCAGCACTCTTGAGATTCCTTGCTCCCTGAGCAGCCATTTCGAAACTAACACCAAGTTTCTTGCCTAATCACGTACCGGAGGATAAATCATGCCGATCAAACGTCCAACCGATGGACAGATTCAAGACGTTGCGCTCTCTTTAGGAATACATCTAAGTTCAGAAGAAGCTAAAGCCTACAACGAGTTGCTTCAGGGTAACTTTGATGCATACGATATCGTTGATTCAATGCCAGACAACGTGCCGCAGGTGACGTACCCGCGGACGCCTGGTTATCAGCCCCAAGGCGATGAGAACAAATACGGTGCGTGGTACATAAAAACGACCATTCGAGGAGCATCCTCTGGCAAGTTACAAGGCAAGTCAGTGGTTATAAAAGACAATGTTTGTGTGGCGGGCGTCCCGATGATGAATGGAGCGTCAACCCTTGAGGGTTATATGCCTAATGTTGATGCGACCGTGGTAACCCGTTTGCTTGATGCTGGCGCCACGATTGTAGGAAAGTCTGTTTGTGAGTATTACTGTTTTTCCGGCGGCTCTCACACAAGTGCAACTGGGCCTGTTCACAACCCTCACCGCATAGGTTATTCGGCTGGTGGCTCTTCTTCCGGAAGTGCGGCGTTAGTGGCTGCTGGAGAAGTAGATATGGCAATCGGAGGCGATCAAGGAGGGTCTATTAGGATGCCGGCCTCATATTGCGGCATTTATGGCATGAAGCCGACTCATGGTCTCGTACCCTACACAGGGATTATGCCGATTGAACTCACGATTGATCACACTGGTCCTATGACTGGAAATGTTACCGACAATGCGCTCATGCTTGAAGTGCTGGCGGGTCCGGATGGTCTTGATCCTCGCCAACATGCTGGACGCGATGCACAACCCTACAGTGAACTTATGAAGCAAGGGGTTAAAGGCTTAAAGATTGGAATCGTAACCGAAGGCTTTGATTGGCCTCAGTCGCTGGCTACATCAGATTTAAAAGTGAGGGCAGCGATTGAACGTTTTAAGGCTTTGGGAGCTACGGTCGAAGATGTGTCTATTCCCTACCACCGACTCGGACCAGCAATTTGGTTACCCATCGCTGCAGAAGGCGCAACGCAGCAGATGATGAAAGACAATGGTCATGGATTCAATTGGAAGGGGCTCTATGTGACCAGCATGATTGACTTTCATGCAGGATGGAAGCAGCGCGCCGATGAACTATCTGATACATTAAAACTTACGATGGTCCTCGGGCAATACTTTATTGAACATTATCGAGGTCACTACTACGCAAAAGCGCAGAATCAGTCACGTAAACTTCGTGAGGCTTATGACGATGCATTCGCAAAGTACGACTTGTTGGTTATGCCGACTCTGCCACTTACCGCGACGCCTCTGCCAAAAACAGGTGCTCCAGTTCAAGAGATCGTGTCCCGCGCATTTGAAATGCTGCCCAATACATGTCCATTCGATGTAACTGGGCACCCCGCAATGAGCGTTCCCTGCGGGCTTGTGGATGGATTACCTGTTGGTATGATGCTCATTGGCAAGCACTACGATGAGGCCACGATTTACCGAGCTGCCTTCGATTTCGAGCAGTCTGGGGACTGGAAGGATATTTAGAAGGCAAAATCCACGAGCTTCTGGCGCTTGCTTCGTTGAAGCCAACTCTTCCCCGACTGTACAAGATCTAGCTTATCGATGTATGGTGCTCACAAACTCAACCTCCAATCTCAAACCCCTAACTCCTCTGAGTTAGGGGTCCTCTTCCTGCAAGCCTTGCAAGCCCCTGCGGAAAGGTGCGGGTGAATGCCAAAACCTGCGGACCACGGGGTTTGGTCGGTTTTAGCCTATTTGGGCCCAATCCTCTGCGTTTACCCGGCTTCTCTGAAGCCCCTGGGGTGAGGGCAATTCCGAAGTCCGCAAGCAGTGTTGAAAAAATTGTTCATTAAATCAATGGCTTACTTGCGGACTAATCGAGAGGGTTTATTTTTTCATACGCTAGGCGGAGGAAACACCCTTGCTTTTGTCGTACCGAGCGTTGGCGCGAGGAAGCTGAGGGTTGTTGCGCGTGGGTGAGGGCAAACGAGGGTATCAAGAAAGAAATAAATATGAAAAATTACTCGTCATCGTTGCGCTTCTTCTCAGAAGTGGGCACGGGCATCAGCACTTTTAGGTCAGTCGCATCAACCTCATGAAGCCCTGACCCCGCGGCCAAATTGGTGATCAAGTAGGGTGCCGCGGCCTCGCGCAAAGGCCAACGCTTCTAGCAGTAGGTCGCGTTGCGCCCGGCTGCCGCCCAAGATCTCGTGGTTGGGCAACGCCTGTTCAAGCTCTAAAACCGCTACGCCCCAGCGTGACTGCGCAATGGCAAGAAAGCCGTGGTTCGCATGCCTGATCAGGGGAGCCGTTGGACCATCGATCTGCGCTAACCACTCTTCCAGTTCATGCGCTGCGCCAGCCATAGCAAGGCACAGACACAGGTGAAAGTCCGCGAAGCGAATGCCGGGTTTGGCAAAGTACCTTCGGGAATGGGTAGAAAGCGCTGCCCACTGGGCGTGCGATACGTCGACGCCGCGCAGCCATGCCCGATACATCAAGCCAGACGCTCGGTGAGGCGTTAGAGGCGCCGGCGGCGTGATCAGCCCGGGCAGGTCGAAGCGTGTCAATTTGCACCGTAAGCAGAGGAGGTCCACGAGAGGCGGCTTTGAAAGTGCTTGTCGTTGTTGGAGTTTTTCCGAGTTAGCGTGTCAATCTGCAGGAAAAATCCGATTACCCCGGATACAGCCAGTCCATCTCCGCGTCAAAGCTCATCCGGACGCAACAAGGACCTTGACCGAAGCCTCCGCCAAGGCCAAAGAAAGCGCCGGTGGCGGCGGGGCGTCGGTGATAAGGATATCAACCTCCTGCAGCGCACATGCCTTTACCAATGAACGTTTTCCAAACTTGCTGGCATCGCAAAGCAAGATGACCTGATCTGAGTGCTCGATGTAGGCGCGTTTGACCTGTGTGTCCTCCGGTGAGGAGTCGAAGCCTCCCTCTTGCGTCAGCCCCGCAACGCCAAGGAATACCTTGCTGAACCATCGGCTCGAGGCATCCTCCACCGCCTGCTGACCACAGACCGACAACTCCTGTGCTCGCACGATCCCGCCTGGCATCGACACGACGCAACGTGAACCAGCCAGCACACTGGCCACGCGCAGGTGGTTGGTGAAGACATGGATACCGGCATGCCGGACCAGCTCACGCGCCAAAGTGAGGGCCGTGCTGCCGACGTCCAGGGCAATGTTGTCCTCGGGCGAAAGCAGCCCTGCAGCACCTCGGGCAATGGCTTGCTTGGCCACGATCTGACGTCTTCGGCGCGTTTCATACTGCTGCTCGCGCATTTCAGCCTCACCCATGGCCGGTGGGCCACCCGCCAAGTTAGCTGTCTGCACAGCCACCGCTGCACCCTGGGATCGCTGGATGAGGCCTTGCTGACTCAGAGCGTCCAGGTCACGACGGGCGCTCATCTGCGAGATGCCGAAATGCGCTGCAAGCGAGGCAACACGCACGTAGCCATCGCGCTGCACCCACTCCAAGATACGCTGCTTCCGTATGGCTGCTGGAAGCGCAGTTGCGGCTTGGATTGGCGTTACAGACCTAGGGGCAGTTGTGCGAGCGTCGCTTGTTGTCGGCATGGAGAGCCCGATTTTCCTGTCTCTGCTTGTCCGTCTCCGCGGGGGTCTGTGGCGCTCTCGAAACTGCCGTCGCCGAGCCGGCGCACGAACTGGACATGGCCGGCGCGGTCATCGCGTTCGGCCGCCATCACCAGTGGCAGACCCGCCTGCGATAAGGCGTTACGCGCTGCCTCATTTACTGATGACTCGGCCAGCACCACATTGGCATTTCCATCGCCGAAAGTTCCCACCACCCAGCGGGGCGCGGACAAGGCCTGCGCAGCGGGGGTACCCGCCAGCAGGCGCATCAAAACCTGGGTGAGGATCTGCGGCTGGCTCTTGCCACCCATGCAGCCCAGGGCGGCATCGATCCGGCCGTCGTAGCGCAGCAACGAGGCGGTCAACGTGCTCGGCGGCCGGCGTCCACCGGCCAGCACGGCAGGCCCGTCATGCAAGGTAAATGCTGCGCCCCGGTTCTGGCAGACGATACCCGTAGCGGGCTCCAGCATGCCGGCGCCGAAAGCATGAAAGATGCTCTGGATCACGGTGACTGCATGGCCCGCACTGTCCTGCGCCACTACGGCCACCGTGTCACCGCTGGGCCGCGGGCGCGGCGGGGTGGCTGGCATGGGTCGGCTGAGGTCGGTCGCTGCGCGCGTGAGGTCCTCGATCAGTTCGTCCGATAGCAACCGGTCCAGGTCGACTTTGACGTGTTCGGGGTCGGCCAGGAAGCGGTCCCGCAGGTCCGCGGTCAACGCGCACAGCCGCGCCAGCGCAGTGGCGGCTTCGCCGCAGGGGTCGGCCTGCTGCAGACCCAGGCGCGACATGGCCGCAAGCAACTGCATCAGCACGTGACCCTGAGACACGGGTGGCGTGGTGAGGATTTCATACCGACCGAACCGCGTGGACAGGGGGTCCAGCCAGTGGGAGCGGTGCCGTGCCAGATCCTCGGGTGCCAGCAGGCTGCCGCGGGCCTGCACGCCAGTAACGAACTGCGCACCCACTTCACCGCGGTAGAAGGCGTCTGGACCATCGTTTGCTATGCGCATCAGGCTCTGCGCCAGGGCCGGTTGCCGAAGCACCTCCCCAGTGCGCAGGACGCGCCCATCGGGTTGAAAAAAGACATCACGCAACCCCGGGTCGAGCGCAAGCTGCTGTTGCAGCGCTTCGAGGTCCCGCCCGAGCGCGGCCGCCACCGGCACACCTTCGCTCGCCAGCGTGATGGCATCCTCCAGCAGACGAGTCCACGGAAGAGTCCCGCCTTGGGCATGCAGGTCGGCCCAGGCGGCGACCACCCCAGGCACTGTAATGGGGTGTACACCGTGAATGGGCATCGAAGCATGCTGCCCGCGTAAGGCACTGGCGCTTTGTGCCATAGCTGCAGCGCCACTGCCTCCCAGAGCTCGGGTGCGGCCATCAGGAAGCCCCACCAGAGCCTGGATGTCGCCACCGATGGAGCACATATGCGGGTAGACGACGGTCAACACCGCACAGGTGGCAATGGCCGCATCCAAGGCGGTACCACCGTCTTGCAGGGCTCGTTCACCAGTGCGGGTGGCCAGGGCGTGGGGGGAGGCAACGGCGCCGGGAGTGGACATAGCGGATTTCAGTGAATGGTCGAAAGAAAAGTCTTCAAGCGAGCCGGGGCTTGGTCGCCGAAGAACTGTTCGGGGGAGGCCTGGTGGCAGATCTGGCCCTCCTCCATGAGGACCACGCGGTCCGCGACTTGGCGGGCGAATCCCATCTCGTGGGTGACGATGATCATGGTCATGCCCGTGGAGGCCAGCTCCGAAATGACGGCCAGTACCTCGCCCGTGGTCTCGGGATCCAGCGCACTGGTCGGCTCATCGAAAAGCATCAGTTCGGGACTCATCGCCAAGGCGCGCGCTATTGCGGCGCGCTGCTGCTGGCCGCCCGACAGCTTCATGGGATAGGCATCGGCCTTCGCCCCCAGGCCCACCCTCTCCAGCAGCCGCATTGCGTTGTCCCGGGCCTGCACCACCGTCTGGCCCAGCACCCTTACCGGTGCTTCGATGATGTTCTCCAGCACGGTCATGTGCCAGAACAGGTTGAACTGCTGGAACACCATACCGATGCGCCGCCTCTGCAACACCACCTGCCGATTGGTCAGGGGCCGCAGTCGGCCCCCCGCCTCCTCGTAGCCGATCAGCTCATCGTCCACGAAGATCTTGCCGCCCTGATAAGTCTCAAGCTGGTTGATGCAGCGCAGGAAGGTGCTCTTGCCCGAGCCCGAGGGCCCGATGATGCACAGTACTTCACCACGTTGAACTTCAAGGTCCACGCCGCGGAGCACCTCGGTCTGGCCGAAAAGTTTGCGCACGCCCACTGCCCGCACCAGCAGTCGGCGCTCACCGCCGCTCATGCCCGACGCTCCCCGGTGCTGGGACTGGGCGTCAGGTAGACGACCAGACTCTGCCACCATGTGCGCACCTGTCTGTCAATCTCGTGGGCCCGTAGTCGCGTCTCGATCACGCCCTGGATGGTGTTCCAGATCGCAGTGAGTACCAGGTAATTGAGCGCTACCACCGACAACAACTCGAAGGACTTAAAGGTCGTCGCCGAAATGGCCTCGGTAACCTGAAAGATCTCCTGCACTCCGATCACGCTGGCCAGCGAAGTGGTTTTGAGCATATGGTTGAAGTCATTTCCAAAGGGCGGGACGATGACGCGGGTGGCCTGCGGAATGACGATGCGCCAGTTGACCTGCCAGGAGCTCATGCCCAACGACTTCGCCGCTTCTACCTGCCCGCGCGCTACCGCCTGCACGCCATTGCGCACGATCTCGGCCATGTAGGCGCCCTCGTGAATGGCCAACCCGATGACGGCAGCCTGAAATGACGCGGTCAGCTTTATGCCCAGGAACTCGATGTCCGAAAAGCGGAACAGGCCTGCAGCGGCCATGCCCGAGAACAACATTACCAACAGCACCAGCACCGGAATGCCACGGATCAGCCAGACGTAGAAAGCGCAAGCCGAGCGAATCAGGGCAAACCGGGACAGTCGACCAAAGCCCACGATCAGCCCTATCACCAATCCGAGAAGCATGGCCAGTACGGCCATCGTGACCGTACGGCCCAAGGCATTCAGATAGGGCGTACCGGGATTGACGATGCGTTCGATGAAGAACGCCCAGTCGAAAGTCATCAGAGCTCCATGCCCTGCATGTTCCACTTCTCGATCAGCTTCTTGTAGGTGCCGTCGGCCACGATGCTGTCAAGCGAACGCTTGATCGCGTTAGTCAAATCGGTATTGCCCTTACGGATGCCAATGCCGGTGCCGATAAGGCCGAACGGGCTGCCCTTGGGCTTGAAGTCGTTCGGACGCAGGCGCACGTAGTAGGCGCCTGCGGTGGACGTAGTACCAACGGCATCCACCTGGCTGGTGGCCAACTGCTGGAAGGTGTCGGTCGTCGTGGGCAGGACGACCAGGTTGATCTCGGGCTTGCCGGACTCCTTGAGCTTTTTGTTCGCCTCGATCGCGAGGTTGTGGATGGTGGTGCCGTTGGGGACGGCGACCTTCTTGCCGCTCAGATCCTCCAGCGCGGTGCCAGGCGTATTGTCACTGCGGCGCACCACGATCTGCTGGCCGGTGCGCGAGAACGGCACCATGTCAATGATCTCCAGGCGTTCCGGGCGGATGAACAGTTCCTGCATGACGGCGTCGCACTGCTGGGCCTGCAGCGCTGGAATGAGCCCTGGGAACTTCAGCTGCACCCAATTGACCTTCAAGCCCATGCGGGCAGCGATCTCAGAACCCAACTCCACCTCGAAACCGATGGGTTGCTGCTTCTCGTCGAAGTAGGCGCGCGGTGGGTTGTCGATCGTTGCGCAATAGTTGATAGACCCTTTGGTAGCAAGAGCCGCAGGTGCAGGCACGCGTGCGGTTTGTGCCATCACTGGGGCTGCAGCCCAAAGGGCACAGGCGGCCAGACTGGCGCCGAGGGCATGACGACGCAGGAACAGGGTTGTTCTGGAAATGCTCATGACCAGGTACTCCTCAATGGTTGGGACAGGGGAAGGGGAACGGACAAGTGGATGTGACAGCTGGCAAAGCGTTCAATCCATGAAGGCGCCACCGTTGACGGCAATTGACTCGCCGGTAACGAAAGCAGCGTCTTTCGAAATCAGGAAGGCCACAACACGGGCCACGTCCTGCGGATGTTCAAGGCGGCCCATGGGTGTGTCTGCGATCCACTGGCGCTTGACGCTGTCTGGATCAGTGCCGCGAAGTCGCGCCTCCCACTCGAGCTCCCGCACCTGCATGTCGGTGGCGACGAACCCAGGGCAAACCGAATTGACGCGGATGCCCAAGGGGGCAAGTTCGAAAGCCATGGCCTGGGTGAGGCCCACAACTCCGAACTTGCTGGCGACATAGTCCGCAAGGAATGGCACGCGACCCTGCTTGCCCGCCATCGATGCGATGTTGACGATGCAGCCGGACTTGCGCGCCGCCATGGCGCGGGCCGCGGCCTGGCTTGCAAAGAACAGGCCGCGCAGATTGACGTCGAGGGTGAAGTCGAACTGTGCTTCGTCGATCTCCAGAAACGGCGCCATTCGCGATACCCCGGCATTGGAGACCCAGACTGTCAGCGGACCGACCTCCTGCTCGATCGTTGCCACTACCCTGGCGCAAGCTGCGGCATCGGTGACGTCCAGTGCATAGGCATGGGCTCCGGGAATGCGGGCGGTAAGCGCCCGTGCGCCCGCATCATCGACATCGGTAATGACTACCGTGTGGCCACGCTCCGCGAGTTCTCTGCAGATGGCGGCTCCGATACCCGAGGCCCCACCCGTCACCCCGACGATAGATGTCATTCAATCACTCCCGAATGAGCCAAGCTTCTTGGTTGGCGCCGAGCCGTCAGATCCTGTTGCGGCCAAGGCGAAGATGCCTGCACCTGGGTTGGTGTCGGTCCTTGGACAGAGGTCCACCAGGAAATGAAGTCCACAAGTCCCGGCAGGCGCTGGTCACCGTGCGCGCGCGGATCGTCCCCGACAACGAGCACCCTCAGGCCGGCCGCGCGTGCCGAACGTGCGCCGCTGGGGCTGTCTTCGATGGCCCAAGCCTCTCCCGCGGGCACCCCGAGCAGCGCCAGCGCGCGTAGATAGGGCTCGGGTGATGGTTTAGGGTCGCAAACGTCGTCAAGGCTGATCACCGCATCGAAGCGCGCCTGCGCTGCCATGACTCTGAGGTTGGCCTCGACGATGGAGTGCTCGGAATTCGACACAGCGGCCAAGGCAATGCCCTCTCGCGCCAGGTGCTCCACAGCCCGCCGTGCTCCCGGCAACACGCGCACCTCCTGCGCGTGTGCCAGGTAGTGCGCCGTCACCGCCTCGCGGAAAACGCGTTCGCCCTGATCGGCAAGGTGGCCCAGGGCCCCGGCGAAACGCGGCGCCAGCAGCCGCCAGACATCGCCTATCGCCACGCCAATGAAAGGGGCGGGCCCGTGGTCGCTGATGTCCACATCATGTGCCCGACAGGCGGCCTGAAGCGCGCGCAGGTGCAGCGGCTCGCTGTCCACGAGCGTGCCGTCCACGTCCAGGGCCACCGCGCGCACGGCCGTCATGGC